>MDTC01147666.1_pt1 | contig 14875 bp, 12 predicted proteins | sample 811181 | NCBI WGS metagenome assembly MDTC01 (sample SAMN05326644, study PRJNA326480) | marine metagenome | isolation source: seawater | place: Pacific Ocean: North | collected 2011 | reverse complement strand
GCACATTTTTTTTGGCATAAAACTTGCATTAGTTGCAATAAAATAAAGAAATATACTTTCTTACTTTTTAATTTTTAACACTTACTTTTTCATAATTCAATGTTTTTTAACACAGATAGCCCGGATTATTCCGGGCTTTTTGTATGAAATACATTAGAATAACAATGCCGTGCCAACGATTAAAAAGCAAGCATCTACCCAAACGAAATAATAATCTTTGTTTATCCTAGAATGAAAAAACGTGAGTAAGAACATATATGTAAAACTTATCGCCCAAGGTAATGTCAAGTCGTTTTGTATAACTAAAGTGTAAGAAACACCCAGAATGGAAAGGAAGCGTATTAACTTTAAAGAATTAACTGTACCGATTACCTGAGGTATCGTTTTCATTTCCTCTGGATCATAATCGATATCCTTCATGTCTGAGGGAATAAGAATAGCAAATAAAAGTATGAAACCTTCAAAGGGGTAAACAAAGCTATTAAATAATATAAGAGGCATGATATGAAGTAAAAAATACCAAATACCGAATACTAAAAAAATTTTAAGATATGGTATCTCCCGAAGACTATACCTACGAATTCTATAAACATAAAGAATACTAATTAAAAAACAAGTTGCACATAAAAAATGAATCAAATAATTCTGTGCAAAATAGCGAGCATATAAATAACTAGCAGCAACAAGAGAAACAATAGACAGAGAAATAACTGATGCTTTATTGGCCTCCAACCAATTTAAAATAACATCGGGTAAATCTCCTCCCCTCAGCTTCCATAGACGGTGAAAATTATAAATACTCAAAATACCAAATGCAAACATCAAAGCATAATACAGTGAATATTCATTTTCCTTATACATCCCTAGGATATATATAAAACTAAAAATCGCCAAATGAATATGAGAACGAATTGCGTATTCCATTACCTTGCTCATTTTTGAGTAACTACGTTGCATTTAAAGAAGGAATAATACTTTACGTTTCTGCATATAAAGTTAGTCATCTTTAAAATAAAGGGTTCAAATCTGTTACAAATTATGACGTTCAAAAAGAGAATTTAATTACTACATTTATCATGAAGTTCAATCAAAGATTTCAATAATGCCGAATCTTTCTGTAGTCATCATTACATTCAATGAAGAGAAAAATATCGCACGATGTTTAACTTCAATAGAGACCATTGCAGATGATATTGTTGTAGTCGATTCTTTTTCAACAGATAAAACCCAACAAATTTGTTCACAATTCAATTTACGTTTTATTCAGCACGAATTCGAAGGACATGTACAACAAAAAAACTGGGCATTACAGCATGCAAAATATCCTCATGTCTTATCATTGGATGCAGATGAAGCACTTGATGAGCAACTCAAGTCACAAGTGTCATCAATAAAAGAAAACTGGATTGCTGATGGCTATACGATGAATCGACTAACAAATTATTGTGGTCAATGGATTAAACATTGTGGCTGGTATCCTGATAAAAAACTTCGAATATGGGATGCTCGGCTTGGCCATTGGGGAGGTACAAACCCCCATGATAAAGTTATCATGAAAACCGGAACAACTATTTGTCATCTTGACCATAATATTCTGCACTATTCGTTTTATACGATAGAGCAGCATTTAAAACAAATTGATTTCTTTACTGACATTAGTGCAAAAGCTGCATTTGATCAAGGGGAAAAAAGCTCCGTCTTTAAAATCATCTACAAATCCGCATTCAAATTTTTTAGAGATTATGTTCTGAAATTAGGCTTCCTAGATGGATACTATGGGTTTATAGTTTGTAAAAATTCTGCCTTTGCCAAGCAAATGAAATATAAAAAACTTCAAAAACTGAATAACAGTAACTCCTGAAATGAGTACACTACAAAATCGTTTATTGCTTAAAAGTAACACTTTTCCAAATTGCTTCAATCTCTCGTAAAGAATGTGTCCAACTAGTCGTAGAAGGAGCATCAACGTATCCAGAAATACAAATTAGTTTATTTGTTTTAGGGTGCACAAAGTGAAATGACCAAAAAGCCCCACCTGTTGTGTGAGTAGCCTTTCCTTTAAAAACAAACATACCACGCATTTCAATACCAGAGATAGTTTCATTATAATTAGCAGTATTCGAAGACTCTGGATAAACCAAATCTGTATACTGCGTTCCCATATATAATCGCGAAGTTTCATGAGGAACATTGTACTTAAGCATGGTATCTCTCGCCTTAAGTAAATTTTTATGGGTCAATTGTGATGAATCCGTATAAGGATATTGGTAGATCATCACTCCTGAATAAATCGCGCCAACATCTTGCTGTCCTGTACCTATAAATTGAATAGGTCTGGAAGCATTTGGTAGCTGTATTCTATAGAAGTTCGGTTGAGAAGTAACAATATTAGCGCCATCAGGAAGCTCTATGTGAATACCAAAAGCATCTGCAATTTTATCATTTACGTAAGGACTTTGTTTTTCCCGAAAATACTTTCGGATACGGTTCCATTCTGCAGTATCAAAAGAGTCATGGACCTCTTGTAATCCATCTCTACAGACATCATAAAGCTTCTCAATATTTTTGGCCGTAACTTCAATGACCAACTGACGATTTGCCCATACATCTTTTCTATAAACAATGGAGGGTACTAACGCAGTGTGACCTCTATCTATTGTTAGAAAAAGAATATTTCGATGTCTCTTAATGGCTCCTTCAAACGTTTTTGAATTTCTATGTAATAATTCGAATGTAGGTACATCAGGCCAATAAGGCATAATAAATTGTGTCAATGCCGTATCAAGCTCACTTATTAAGGGGGGCTGCCAAATCGAATCATCGCAAACAATCAATATTTCTCCAACATTACCCGTAACATTCAGTCCTGATATATTTTTCTCATCACAACTAAATAGAGTAAGTAAAAAGACTACACCAAAAAGAATACTATAGGCCTTCATATTATCGGATTCGAATTTTTTGCCCTATTGATATTCGGTCAATATTGACCCTCGGATTCAACCGCTTAAGTCTTGATTGAGATATTCTATGCTTTTCAGCTATGTGACCAAAAGTATCTCCACTTCTTACGGTATAATACTTTCTTGTTGTCGGACTCACTACTGGTTTTGGTTTCGGCTTGGGTGTTGTTATTTTTTTTTCTGTCTCAATTCGCAAATGCTGACCAATATAAATATTAGAAGTTTTTAACCCATTCCAATTCATTATTGCTTCAGAACTCACACCATAATAGGCAGCTACTGATTTCAAGATATCTCCCGATTGAACCTTGTGATAGTAAATATTTAATGTTTTTTGAATTGTATCTCCAGACGCAGAGTCTTGCACAAAAACTCTTTTAACCTGAACTTCATCCGTCCCAAATATTGAATGCTCAAGAGCCATTAATGAGTCCTCTATACCAGCTATCAAACTAATTTTTTTGTAAGGGCCAGTAAGACAATAAGGAGGATCTGCCTTTGGAATGTAGGTTGTTTTATACATTGGGTTTAGCTCCTTTATTTCTTCCAAAGGCCAATCAATCACCTTTGAAATGGTGCCCATATGAATGGATGACTTAAAGCATAAAGTATCCGTTTCAATGTTATGTAAATTAAATTTTACTGGAAAAATATTATGCTCCTTATGGTAAGTCATCAAATAGGCTGCAGCAATAAAATTGGGCACATAGCCTCTTGTCTCTTGTGGAAGGTACGGCCTGACCTCCCAATACGTTTTCTTGTTACCGGATCTCCTTATTGCTTTATTAATATTTCCTGGGCCAGCATTATAAGCTGCAAGTGCCAAATTCCAATCGCCATAAATACCAAATAATTTTTTTAAATATCTGCATGCAGCATCCGTTGCTTTTTCTGGATCCATCCTTTCGTCGACGTATGAATTTTCTTTGAGTCCAAAATAAAGCCCAGTTCGATACATGAATTGCCATAAACCAAGAGCCCCTACGCGTGATTTTACATTAGGTCTTAAACCACTTTCAATAACCGCAAGAAATTTTAACTCAATGGGCAAACCATAAGCGGATAGCTTAGATTCAAACATGTCAAAAAACAATGGAGATCTACCCAATACGACTTTGATGAAACCGCGCCTTTTTTGAAGAAAATACTTAATCGTGCTTAAAGTATTTTGGTTACAATCTAAATGGAGAGGACTAATTTCATTCATTTCATCCAATCTCTGACAATAAATATCATCAGCGTAAACGGGAACATCTTCGGGAAGGTAATTCAGTGATTGCCTTACAGAATCAATATTTTCTGTGGCCTCATATTCTAGGTAAAATGAATTTAAGCTTTGTTCAACGGTATTCAAAAAGGAATCTTTATGCAAAGAATCTCCTATTTTTGGGGGATTATTTGGTTGAGCAAGACCCGAAAAAACGATCGCTAAAAAATAAATAAATACCTTTTTATTCATTAAGTAAAGTATTTCTTGATTACCTCTGAATAATAGATTAGCTTTTCCTCTTCATTACAAGATGACATCAGCTGAAGTCCAAAAGGCATACCGTTAGAATGAACTCCAAAAGGTATACTTATTGCCGGGTGTCCTGTAATATTTGCATGAACAGTAAATATATCTTGAAGATATAATTTAACTGGATCTGAAACAGAGCCCAACTCAAAAGCAGTAGACGCTGTTGTAGGTGTAACCAAAACATCCACTTGTTCAAAAATAGAGTTAGTTACTTCCGTTGCCAAACGGCGGACTTTTTGTGCCTTTGTATAATAGGCATCATAATAACCTTGAGATAGTACAAAAGTACCTGTCATTATTCTTCTTTTAACTTCTTCACCAAAGCCTTCTGAACGAGATTTTTTGTAAGTGTCTTCTACTCCTTTCGAGGCATCACTTCTGAAGCCATAATGAACACCATCAAACCGAGATAAATTGGAGGAGGCCTCAGCTGTAGATAAAACATAATAGGTTGGGACTATATGATCGAGGTATGGAAAACTAAAATCATGAACCTCTACATTCTCTTTTTGTAAAGCTTCTTTTAAAAGATCTACTTTGTCCTTTATCTCGACATCAAGACCTTCATGATTCATATATTCAGTCATGAAACCGATGCGAAGGGGTTGATCTGTATTGTAGGACAAAGGCTTTTCTAATAAGGAGGTAGAGTCCATGGGGTCTTTACCCTGAGTCAAGTCAAAAATAAGTTTAACGTCGCTTAATTCATTTGCGAAAATCCCTATTTGATCAAAAGACGAACCATAGGCGATTAAACCATATCGGCTCAATCTACCATAGGAGGGTTTTAATCCATAAATATTGGTCCAAGAAGCAGGCTGTCTGACAGAACCTCCTGTATCGCTACCCAGTGATACCGTGCACATACCAGCTGAAACTGCAACTGCCGAGCCTCCGGAAGAACCTCCAGGAACAAATTTAGGATTTATATTATTTTTAACTGGACCATAAAAAGAGGTTTCACTTGTACTTCCCATAGCAAATTCATCACAATTCAGTCTTCCGATAACAATTACATCTTCATCTATCAGCCTCTGTAAAACAGTCGCAGTAAATAAGGATTCGAAATTACCTAAGATTTTCGAAGCGGCAGAAACCTTTTGCCCTTTGTAGCATATATTGTCTTTAATACCTAGGATAACTCCTGCGAGTTTACCTGCTGTTCCATTTTTGATTTTATCATCAATTTTTAGTGCAACCTCACGTGCGGAGTCGGAAAAAACTTCTACAAACGCGTTAAGATCAGCACATTCTGCGATTCTCGAAAGACTTTCTTCAACAATCGACGTTACCGAAGTACCAGATTCAATAGCCTGTTTAATATCCGCAATCGTCCTAAACATGAAAACTTACTTTGACTCCTTATCGTCGTTTGATTCTGCATCACTCGCAGCTTGATCGCCTTTGGAAGCGTTTTTGAATTCATTGACACCTTTACCTAGTCCTCTCATCAATTCAGGAATTTTTTTACCCCCAAAAAATAATACAACAATTACCAAAACAATAATTAAAATTTGTGGACCACCGACAGCACCTAAATAAAACATATTTTTAACTTTTAATTACAAACAAATGTAGTGAATAAAACAAAGCCTAGTGCGCTTCAGAAATCAAGAAATTAAAGCTTTCTAGCTACCTCAACTTCCTCATAAGCTTCAACGATATCGCCAACCTCAATGTCATTATACTTATCGATATTCAAACCACATTCGTAGTTATTTTTTACCTCTTTAACATCATCTTTAAAACGCTTCAAGGAACCAAGCTCTCCAGAGTGAACTACAATTCCATCACGAATAATACGAATCATAGAATTTCGCTTTATCATCCCTTCAATCACAAAACAACCAGCGATGGTTCCGACTTTTGTGATATTAAACGTTTCTCTTATCTCAGCTGAACCGATGATTTTCTCCTCTATATCAGGAGAAAGCATTCCTTCCATGGCTGCTTTGATTTCTTCAATTGCCTTGTATATTATGGAATAAAGCCTAATATCTATTTGTTCACTTTCGGCAAGTTTTCTAGCCCCCATTGTTGGTCTAACCTGGAAACCAAGTATAATTGCATCAGAGGCTGAAGCCAAATTAACATCTGCCTCAGATATTGCACCTACTCCTTTGTGTATAATATTTACCTGTATCTCTTGTGTAGATAAATTTAATAAGGCATCTGAAAGCGCTTCGATAGAACCATCGACATCTCCCTTTATGATAAGATTCAACTCTTTAAAGTCTCCAATTGCCAATCTCCTTCCAATTTCGTCCAGTGTAATATGCTTAGTTGTTCTAAGGCCCTGTTCACGATAAAGCTGCTCCCTCTTTGTGGCAATTGATTTTGCCTCTTTTTCATCCAACATGACATTAAAATTATCACCTGCACTAGGTGCTCCGTTTATTCCTAAAACAGATATGGCTTGAGATGGACCCGCCTCCTTCATAGCAATGCCTTTTTCATCATGCATAGCACGAACCCTACCATGGTGTCTTCCGACCAACAAAATATCACCAATCTTTAAAGTACCTGCTTGAACAAGCATGTTTGTAATGTACCCCTTACCTTTATCTAAAGATGCTTCAATTACTGTCCCTAGAGCTGGTTTTAAAGGATTGGCTTTCAAATTAAGCATTTCGGCCTCCAACAATACTTTTTCAAGTAGCTCTTCAATATTTAAATTTTGCTTGGCAGAAATTTCCTGGCACTGATACGTTCCTCCCCAATCCTCAACCAGAATATTCATAGCTGAAAGCTGTTCACGAATTTTATCGGGATTTGCTCCGGGCTTATCAATTTTGTTAATTGCAAAAATCATTGGAACACTTGCAGCCTGAGCATGAGAAATAGCTTCTTTAGTTTGAGGCATAACATCATCATCAGCAGCAACAATAATAATGGCAACATCAGTTACCTGAGCTCCTCTTGCCCGCATCGCCGTAAATGCCTCATGACCAGGTGTGTCTAGAAAAGTCATTTTTCGACCATCTTTTAGCACTAAAGAATATGCACCAATGTGCTGTGTAATTCCTCCTGCCTCTCCTTCTGTGACATTTGCATCTCGAATTCTATCCAATAAAGATGTCTTACCATGATCGACATGCCCCATAACCGTAATAATCGGGGGCCTATCAATGAGATCTTCCTCACTGTCTTCAACTATAGGGATTGATTCTTGAACCTCAGCACTTACAAATTGAGTTTCGTAGCCAAATTCATCTGCTACGATTTGAATTGTTTCGGCATCTAGTCTTTGGTTGATTGATGCAAAAATACCCAATGACATACAAACTGAAATAACCTGAGTTGGTTGAATACTCATCATTACAGCAAGTTCCGAAACCGTCACGAACTCTGTAAGCTTTAATATTTTCTCTTGAAGCTCGGCCGCCTCCATCTCCTCTTGGCGGCGTTGTGCAACACTTTCTCTTTTTTGTCTTCTATTCTTTGATGCTTTCGACTTACCTCCTTTATTTGAAAGTCTGGCAAGTGTATCTTTAATTTCTTTCTGAATATCCTTTTCAGAAATTTCAGCTTTTTGAGGTTTATTTGGTTGGAATTTAGAACCTCCTCCCTTTACTGGTGAAGGGGTTTCGACTTTCTTGATTCTCTTCCTCTTTCTTTTGTTTGTATTTTCAGCCGTAGAACTACCAGTAGTTTTTTCCTTTTCAACAGGCAAATCAATTTTACCCAAAACAGTAGGACCAGTAATCTTTTTACGTTCTATCTTAATGGTCTCAATCTCTTCTTTTTTTGCAGGTTCCGCTTCTTCTTTATCAACTTGACCTCGGTTCTCGGACTTTCCTTTCTCTTCTTCAGCATTCGGCGATTCTTTCTCGGAAACATCATCAGGGGTACTCGTAGAACTTTTAGTTGTCTTATCTTCAGTCCTTTTCTTTGGCTTTAGGGCATTTAAGTCAATATTTCCAACTACCCTGAGTCCAGCGTCTGGCTTTTCTGGAACTTCTTCCTGTGCAACCTTTCGTTTGATTTCTTCTACATTAAGCTGAGGCTCTTCTTTTACCACAGGCGATTCCTCTTTTTTAGTGTCTTGAATAGACAAGGATTCTCTTTTTTCGCGGTTTGAAAGAACACCCTTTGATTTTTCTTTAAGGTCTTGATCAGCTGCAAATTCGTCGCACAACATTTCGTAGTGCTCCTTGTCAAGCTTGGTATTCGGGTTTGTATCAATTGTAATTCCCTTAGAACTTAGAAATTCTACAATAGTTGGCAAGCCCACGTTGAGCTCTCCCGCTGCCTTTCCTAATCTAATCGGTCTTCCTGCCATAATTAATTTTCGATTTCCAATCGATTTCCAAATTTATTCAAATTCTGCATTCAATATACGAAATACTTCCTCAATGGTCTCTTTTTCTAAATCAGTTCTTTGTACCATGTCTTCAATACTAATTTCTAAAACAGACTTCGCTGTATCACATCCAATAGATTTCAACTCATCAATGATCCAGCTGTCAATTTCATCTGCAAATTCTTCCAAATCAACATCTTCAATATCGACTTCACCATCTCTATAGACATCAATTTCATAGCCACATAATCTACCGGCTAATTTAATATTATTACCTCCTCTACCTATTGCTAAAGATACTTGATCCGGTTTTAGGAATACTTTAACGCGGGCTTCCTCTTCGATTATTTCCATAGAAGTTATCTTTGCCGGAGATAAGGCTCTTTGAATCAAAAGTTGGTTGTTGGTGGTATAGTTAATTACGTCAATGTTTTCATTGCGAAGCTCACGCACAATTCCGTGAATTCTCGAACCTTTCATTCCCACACATGCTCCTACTGGATCGATTCTATCATCATATGACTCGACAGCAACTTTAGCTCTTTCCCCTGGTTCTCTTACAATATTCTTAATTGTTATCAACCCATCAAATACTTCCGGAACCTCTAGCTCAAATAATCGCTCTAAGAACTCAGGGGCTGTTCTAGACAGGATAATTACTGGCGTACTATTACGCATATCTACCTTTGAAACGACAGCCCTAACGGACTCACCCTTCTTGAAGAAATCCGAAGGGATTTGTTCGGATTTTGGGAGGATAAGCTCATTTCCATCATCGTCCATTACAAGAATTTCTTTTTTCCAAACTTGATAAACTTCACCAGTCATAATTTCACCAACGCGCTCCTTATATTTCTTATAAATATGATCTTTTTCTAATTCTAAAATTCGAGAGATTAGGTTTTGTCTTAATGAAAGTACATTTCGCCTTCCAAAATCTGCAAATCTAAATTCTTCTGTAACCTCCTCACCAATTTCAAAATCTGGCTCGATTTTAATCGCATCAGAGTACGCAATTTCTGTATTCGGATCTTCAACCTCGCCATCATCTACAATTTCTTTATTTAAAAATATTTGAACATCTCCTTTATCGATATTCACAATGATGTCGATATGCTCATCTGTGTTGAACTTTCGCTTAAACATCGCTCTAAAAACATCCTCGAGGACATGTTGCATCGTTTGCTTGTCAATATTTTTAAGCTCCTTAAATTCTGAAAACGAATCCACCAATTCAATACTATTCATATTCTATTATTTAAATGATATAATAATTTTTGTTTCTTTTATTTCTTTCATCTTTATAGTGTAGATTTCCTCTACCCACTCCTTCTTTTTCCGTCCTTCCACATTTTTCTTGACTCGATTTTTCAGCTGAATTTCTCCAGACTCAAAAGCAATTAGTTCGCCCTCAATTTTAGAAGCATCATGTAGCTTAACTTTCACTCTTTTACCAATATTTTTGAGGTACTGGTTCTCGTGACGAAATGGTTTGTCAAGACCTGCAGAAGAAACATGCAATTCAAAATCATTTTCGTCCCTGTCTAAATTATGCTCAATGTTTCTTGAGACCGACATACAATCCTCAACAGAAATATAACCATCTACCCTATCGAGTTCAACACGTATAACATTATTAGATGAAATAGTCATATCAACCAAATAAAGATTCTTATTTAATTTTTGAATCCGTTCATCGATTAAAGCTGTTATTTGCTCTTTTGAAATCATGCCAAACTTGCTTAAAAAAAGAGGGGACTTTCGTCCCCTCTTTGTATAAACATTGTATTTGTGAATACAAAGATATAACATTTCCATTAATAAAAAAGGAATATCCCTTACATTTATACTTATGCTGGTAGAAATTAATGATAAAATAATATCAACTGAGATCTTTTCAGAAGAGTTTGTTTGCGACCTTTCAAAATGTAAAGGTGCATGTTGTGTCGAAGGAGACGGAGGTGCCCCACTTAAAAAATCCGAACGAATCTTAATCAGAAAAAACCTTGAAAAAATCAAACCTTTTATGAATAAAAAAGGAATTGATACCATAGAAGAATCGGACTTTTATTACGAGGATGAAGACGACCTACCAGCCACCCAACTCGTAAAGGAAAAAGAATGTGTTTTTGTTTATTTCAATGAGGAAAATAATCATGCAATGTGTGCAATAGAGCGTGCTTATAAAGCCGGTGCTATCTCATTCAACAAACCTATCTCTTGCCATTTATATCCAATACGAACAAAGGATTTTAATGAGTTTACAGCTTTAAATTACGAACGCTGGAGTGTTTGCAACCCAGCATGCGATCTCGGTGCCTCACTGAAATTACCTGTGTATAAATTTCTTAAAGACCCCTTGATTCGAGCATACGGAGAACCATTTTACAAGGAACTCGAAAAGGTTGATGCACAACTTAAGAATAAAATATAATTCAGTTAATGTTCTTCCTCTCCTTCGGCTAAGGGCTCTGTCTGCATGATAAAGTCAACATCTGAACCTGGCTTGGAATAGTCATAAGGCCATCTGTGAACCGTTGGTAAATCTCCAGGCCAATTTCCATGAACATGCTCAACAGGAGTAGTCCACTCCAAAGTTGTAGACTTCCAAGGGTTCTGAGGAGCCTTGGGACCTCTGAAAATACTATAAAAGAAGTTAAAAAGGAAAATAATTTGTGCTACTGCAGAAAAAATAGCAAATGTTGTGACAATCACATTTAAATCCATCATCATATCAAGGGCAACTTGGTCAAAATCTTCATACACCGAATAATTATAATATCGTCGAGGTGCTCCAGCAAGACCCACGAAATGCATAGGGAAGAAAACACCATAGGCACCTATAATTGTCAGCCAAAAATGAACATAACCCAATCGAGTATTCATCATTCTACCAAACATTTTAGGGAACCAATGATAAACACCAGCAAACATACCAAACACAGCTGACATCCCCATTACAATATGAAAATGAGCAACAACAAAATAAGTATCATGAATAGCAATATCTAGAGCTGAATCTGCTAAAATAATACCTGTGACTCCACCTGTTATAAATGTAGAAACCAAACCAATAGCAAACATCATTGCAGGGGTCAAAACTAAGGAGCCTTTCCATAGTGTTGTAAGATAATTAAATACTTTAACTGCTGAAGGAATTGCGATTAATAATGTCGTAAAAACAAAAACTGAACCTAAAAATGGATTCATCCCAGTAATAAACATATGGTGACCCCAGACAATAAAGGATAAAAATCCTATAGCCATTATAGAGCCAATCATCGCCTTATATCCAAATATTGGTTTTCGGGAATTTGTTGCGATTACCTCAGAGGAAAGACCAAGGGCAGGCAGTAAAACAATATACACCTCCGGATGTCCAAGGAACCAAAATAAATGCTGATAGAGTATCGGAGAGCCACCGTGATTTGCAAGCATATCCGAACCTACAATGATATCAGAAAGGTAAAAACTAGTTCCTGCCATGCGATCCATCAACAACAGAAGAGCCGCTGAGAGAAGGACAGGAAATGATAACGTTCCTAAAATAGCGGTGACAAAAAATGCCCAAATTGTCAAAGGCATCCTAGTCATTGTCATTCCTTTTGTTCTAAGATTTAAGACCGTCACAATGTAGTTCAACGAACCTATCAAAGAAGATGCGATAAATATAGTCATTGAAAATAGCCATAAAGTCATTCCTAAGCCTGATCCAGAAACAGATTGAGGCAATGCTGAAAGTGGTGGATAAATTGTCCATCCAGCCATAGCGGGCCCAGAACCATCCCAAACACCAGGGAGTGAGGTTGTAGGGTCACCAAGTTGGATACCAAATACGGCTCCCTCTTGAATGAATAAAGACGCAAACATTAATAAAGATGATAGAAAAAAGAACCAATACGATAACATATTCATGAAACCAGATGCCATATCACGAGCTCCAAGTTGCAGAGGAATAAGAAGATTAGAAAAGGTTCCTGATAAACCTCCCGTGAGAAGGAAAAATACCATAATGGTGCCGTGAAGTGTTACCAATCCTAAATACATATCCTCTTTCAAAATTCCATCAGGAGCCCAAGTATCGCCGAGAAAAAGGCTCAAAACAGAGGACTCTTCACCAGGCCATGCCAATTGAATTCTGAATAAAATGGAAAGCATCATAGCTACAAGACCCATAAATACTGCAGTCATTAAAAACTGCTTTCCAATCATTTTATGATCATGACTGAATATATACTTTGAAACAAAGTTTTCTTCCTCATGATTGTGATCGTCGTGATCTATAATAACTTCTCCCGCCTTTGGATTATTCAGGCCCTTATTCATGCCCTGGGGGAGAACAAATTCTTCAAATGGTTTAGATTTTTTCATTTTCTCGTATTGTAATATCTATTTTGCTGCGATTTGCTCTGTTGCTTCATCTTTCGGGAAGTATTGGTCTTTGAACGTGGATGTTTTTTTAGAGGCCATCCAATTATCATATTCCGCCTCAGGGTAGACAACAACAATCATTTTCATTTTATAATGAGCCCCTCCACAAATCTTATTACACATTATAACATAATTAAATTCATCATTGTTCTTTGATGCTCTCATTTCCTGAGTGGTTAAAATAGGTGTAAATTTAAAGCTCGTTGGCATTCCAGGTACCACATTCATTTGTGCCCTAAAGTGAGGGAAATAAGCGGAATGAATCACATCTTTCGCCCTAAAGGAAAAATCATATTCACGGCCCTTACATAGGTATAGAGTATCTTTCTGTATAATATCATTCAAGGTAAATTTATCTTGGCTAGGATTGTGGTTTTGCCTCATTTGAACCAAGCTACGATATAATCTTTCCTTCGTTGATAACTCTTTCTCCAAATCACCAATAATTGATTTTGTTTCATCATTTGGCTCGTTCAAAGTAATATTAATATGATCATGCCCCCCGGTGTACTTGCCATAAAGGTGTTTTAATTGCTCTTCTGCACTAACTAAATTGAACTCAGAGGAAGAAATCTCTGTTACCAATTCATCGACATCTGATTTATAGTCTGAGGAAGCTATCAAGCCTCGATATTCAGAAGAAAGATAATCGAAGTTGATAAGTCTTAATTTTCGCTCAACAGCTTCAATAGATTTTCCCATTTCTTGAACAGAGGAATCGATTGTACTCTCGGTCATAAGTGCGAGCTCGTTATTACCTGTAGTCAGTTTGTAGTCAAATTTACCCAAAGTATTGTCCTCTCCAGCATAGCGCGCTACCCATGCGAACTGGTAAGCAAATAACTCAACCTTCTCTGCTTTTTTAGATGCATCTGCTGTTAATTCTGACCAAGACTTCAAACCCAAAATGATGATTACTGCGAGAACTACTGCCGGAACGATTGTCCAAATCATTTCCAATTTATTATTATGGGAGTAGTATTTCGCCTTTACCCCTGGCTTACGTACATATTTGTATGAGAAAAAGAACAATAAGAAGTTGGTAAGAAAAAATACTGCAATAATGATAATGAAATTTATATTTAATAGCCAATCAGTTTCAACGCCCTGAATGGAGGCGGGTTCTCCTCTTCCTGTCCATCCGAATCTTAACATAAGATAAATGAACCCAAAGAATTGAAGCAACATAAACCCAATCATTAATTTAGCGTTTAGGTTGTTATCTCTATTTGGAATGTCGTGTTCACCTCGATCTTTTAACTTGTACGTTAACTCGTAAAGTCTGACAAGCTGAGCAAGCGCGATAACCCCTGTTACAAGTACAATAAGAATAATAATTTTTTCCATTTCCTCTATCGCTATATTAAGTTAAATCTCATGGTGTATACTCTCATCCAAAAAGGGATGGTTATGCGCCATAAGAGGTGCCTTTGTCAAGTTTTTCAAAATAACTAAAATGAAAATACTCATTACAGTTAGTGCCATTCCGATTTCTAAGAGCCCAATATGTGCCGTAGGTCCCATGGAGCCTGCGGTAACCATTATATAGACATCAACCCAGTGCCCTCCAATTATAATTAATCCTATAAAGGTCAGGATACCTGCATTTCTTTTTGCATCCCTCGACATTAAAATGAGCATGGGGAATGCAAAATTGAT
>MDTC01088768.1_pt1 | contig 14875 bp, 19 predicted proteins | sample 811181 | NCBI WGS metagenome assembly MDTC01 (sample SAMN05326644, study PRJNA326480) | marine metagenome | isolation source: seawater | place: Pacific Ocean: North | collected 2011 | reverse complement strand
AAGCCGTGTTAACAGGCTTTTCTTTACCGTAACTTATAACAGAAATTCTTTTTCCAGAGATACCGTAAGTCATTAAATAATCTTTAGCTGCATTAGCTCTTCTTTCGCCAAGCGCTAAGTTATATTCCCTAGTACCTCTTTCATCTGCATGACCTTCTACAGTAACATTCAGATTTTTATTCTTTCTTAAAAATTTTGCTTGTTTTCTTAAAGTCTCTCTTGCAGCTGTTGTTAAGTTTGATTTATTAGTTGCAAAAAACACTCTGTCAGGAACTCCAGATGCTAAATATTTAATTGTAGCCTTTCCTGTGTAAACGTCGCCAGACAAATCTCCTGATCCTCTCTTAGCCGCACAAGCGTTCAGTGCCAATGTCGCGAAAATAACTATTAGTATACTTTTTAAATTCTTGTTTAATATCATAATTTCCCCTTAAGGTTTAAAGTTGTTGGAATAAAACAAATTATAGAAGATTATTCAAGTTAAAATTACATAATAAATACCTCACTTTGATAACAATGAAGACCATGATGGGTCAGAAGCGTCAGTTTCTGTCTTGATTTTCCTTTCGTTATAACCAGTGATATCAATAGACCACAATTTTGCAGAATGACCCTCTCCTTTACTGTTGGATTTAGTCTCTCTGTAAAATATTAAAACTCTTCCATTAGGAGACCAGGAAGGTGCTTCTTGATAGTAATTTTCAGTTAATAATCTTTCCCCGGTTCCATCTGACCTCATTACGCCGATATAAAATCTTCCTTTTCTAACTTTAGTAAAAGCTATTAAATCTCCTCTTGGTGACCATACTGGTGTTCCATATAAACCTTTTCCAAAAGTTATTCTTTTAACATCGCTTCCATCACTTTTCATTACATAGATTTGCTGTAAACCACTTCTATCTGAGTTAAAACAAATATATTTTCCATCTGGAGAATAAGAGGGAGATGTGTCTATAGAAGTATCTTCAGTTATTCTTTCTACAACTCTAGTTTCTAAATCCATTGTGTAAATGTCAGAGTTTCCATCTTTTGCAAAACTCATAATAACTTTTTTTCCATCTGGAGAAAATCTTGGTGCAAAAGTCATGCCTGGAAAATTTCCAACAACCTCTTGAACTCCAGTTTCTATGTCTAATAAATAAACTCTAGGTAGATTTCTAAAATAAGATAAATATGTAACTAATTGATTTGTAGGATTAAATCTTGGAGTTAAAACTAATTCATTTCCCAAAGTTAAGTATTTAGTCTTTGCACCGTCTTGATCCATTATAGCAAGTTTTTTTATTCTATTATTTTTTGGCCCTGATTCAGAAACATATATTATCCTAGTATCAAAATAACCCTCTTCTCCGGTTAGTCTTTCGTAGATTTTATCTGAAATAATATGAGCTACTCTTCTCCAATTTGATGGAGTAGTTGTAAAAGCTAATGCAATCATTTCTTTAGAGGCTGTTAAATCCCAAAGCCTAAATTCGATTTTTAATTTTTCATCTGTTATTAATAGTTTTCCAGTTACTAATGCTTGAGCTTTAATTAGTCTCCAATCTTCAAATCTTGGTTTTAAATGAGCAATATCTGGTTTTTGAACAAACGCGTCTTTTTTTAAAGGATTAAAAAGACCAGTTGATTTAAAATTGTTTTCTACGATTTCAGAAATTTTTTCACCTAATTCTTTTACTTTTATATTTGAACTTGTTTTTGAGTTAGGATCAACATGAAGTGGTGAAACTGCTATTGGTAAAGGATCAAGATTACCTCTAGTAATATCTACCTCTATTAAACTAAAAGCCTTATTAGTCTGGGTCAAAAAAAATAGTAAAATGAGTATCGCTCTAATCATAAATTAACCCTTAAGCATTTCTGTTGGATCAAAATTTAACTGCATTTCTTTCCATTTTTCATAGCCAGTTGGCGGAACTTTAAGTGGTTGACAAATTCTTATAGCTCGTAAAGCGCTTTCTGCCAATATTTTATAAAATTTCTGTCCAGGCGTATTCATCCTTTCATGATCTAATATTTCTGATTTCAAAATAGTTCCGTCTTTTTTTAACTTTAATTTTATTCTTACCAAAAGATTCTCATCATAAGGTAAACCAAGTGGAACGCTCCAACAACCAAAAATCTGAGCTCTTAGCGCGTCTTCTTGTGAAAGAGTAAGTCCTGTTGCAAAAGAATTTTTTACGCTACTTTGTGTAACCTTGCTAGATTCCTTTTTAGTCAAAGCTTGTTCTTCTTTAGCTTTGTCAATTAAAGCTGCTATTTCATTCGTATCTATAATTTTCTTTTTTTCAAATTCAGAAGACTGTCTTATTTCTGGCTTCACCTCCTCAGGGTTTTGTTTTTTTTCAACCCTTTTTTGCTTCTCCTTATTTTCATCTGGCATAGGAATTCTGTCTAATTTTTCTTTTTCTTTTAATGAAGGAGGCGCCTGCTCTGAAACAACTCTTTTTTCTTCTTCTTTAACTTTCTCAATTACTTTTCTTGCTTTAGGAGCAAAAGGAATACTTGTTTTATCAGTAATTTGTATTAGCTCTACTGAAACTATAGGAGGCAAATCAACTGGCTCTCTTAGCATGAAAGGTAGACTTAAAATGGTTAATAAAATTATTAAGACATGAAACGAAATTGAGTAAATTAAACTTTTTATCATTTAACATTTAACTTTTATAAGGTTCCGATATTAATGCTACTTTTGAAAAACCAGCTCCTGACAGGGTGCCCATTATTTCTAGAACTCTTCCATAATTTATTGTTTTATCACCCCTAACATAAATTCTAGTGTCGGTCCTATTTTTTGCTATAGCAAGTAATTTTGGAACAATTTTTTTAAATTGTACTTGATGTTCTTGTATAAAAATCTCTCCTTTTGAATTTATACTTATTGTTAAAGGCTCCTGATCATCTGGTAGTGAGTCAGCTGAGGACTCGGGTAAATCAACTTGCACTCCAACAGTTAATAGGGGTGCTGTAACCATAAAAATAATTAACAGAACTAACATTACATCAACGAAAGGCGTTACGTTAATTTCGCTCATTGGTTCATGTTTACGATTTATTTTAAATGCCATAAATTACATTATTGATAAAAATCTTTTACAAAAATTATCAACTCTAGCTATGTATCTTTTTGAGTCACTATTAAATTTATTATAGGCTATTACAGCTGGTATCGCCGCTAACAAACCTAGCGCGGTTGCAAATAATGCCTCAGCTATACCTGGTGCAACAATAGCTAAACTTGTATTACGAGATATGGCGATTGATTGAAAAGAATTCATTATTCCCCATACTGTTCCAAACAAACCAATGAATGGGGCTGTCGCACCTACAGTTGCTAAAAAAGTAAAATGTTTCTCAATATTTTTTATTTGATTGTCAGTAGAAATTTCTAAAACTCTCTCTACTCTAGCTGCTTGAACTGCAGATGATTTCGATCTCGTTTTTGCAACTTCAACCATTGCAGATTGGAATATTAAAGTAATAGGGTCCTCTGTTTTGGCAGGGAGTGTTTTGCTAAAACTTTCAGCTGATTTTGACTTCCAAAATTTATTTTCAAAATCAGATGAAGAAGCGTTAATTTTTTTAAACAATCTATATTTATCAAAAATTAATGCCCAGGAGTATATTGAACTAGCAATAAGAATAATTATAACTGACTTAACAACAAAATCTGCTCTTAAGAAGAGTTGCCATAGTGAAAAATCGTTCGCCCCACCTAAACCAACTACTTGTGATGCAATTTCTTGTTCCATTTTGGATCATTACTTTTAGAATGTGTCATGAATTTGACAGTTTTAATGTTAATTTTTTTTTAAATTTGCTTTATTTTAGGTCTTCTTTAAACCTAGTCTCACTATAAAATCTTGCTATTAGTATAGCATCTGACTTATTGACATCTTTCTTTTTGGACAATTGATCTGAAATAGATGGATACATTTCTATGGCTTTGGTTCTACTCGCATCTTTTGAGGAGTTTATTAAATCAAAATGCTTTTTCCATTTTGCTGGACGAACAAAAAAGATTGGTAAGTTTAGAGCTGCGCATATGCCTTTAATTGCCCCAAAAGTTTGTCCAAAATTAAACATACTGGTGACTCCTTGACCTGGCATAGCATTAACTTGCTCGACTACAACTACTGTATCGGCTTCATCATGAAAGTTATCTTTTAGAAGTTTCACAAGTTGTGCGCTATTTAATTGTCGCTTATTTTTCTTTCCATCGGTCATAACTGGAATATCATGTATTTGGATAACCTTATTGTTTTGTAGAACTGCTATTGCGCCATTTAAGCCAGGATCTATACCAATTATTTTCATAAACTTGCTAAATCAATATTAACATTAATAAATATTTTTTGAACATCGTCAACTTCATCTAAGCTTTCTATAATCTCCACAATTTTTTTTTGTTGGTCTTTTGATAATTCCAAATTGACATGCGATCTCCATTCTATACCAGAATAAATTAAGTTACCTGAAATCTTTTCAATAGAATTTTTAACTTTATAAAAGTCCTCTTTTTCTGACAAAATTTCATGAAACTTATCACCACTTCTACAGTCTTTTGCTCCTGCGTTAATAGCTATTTCTAAAATTTTTTCATCAGAAAAAGTATCTTTTTTTAAATGCATCACTCCACAAGAGAAAAACATGTGTGAAGTTGATCCAGTCTCTCCTAGTCTGCCACCGCTTTTTTGTAAAATAGCTCTAATACTACCTGCGGATCTATTTTTATTGTCAGTTAAAGTTTCTATTATAAAAGCTACATTAAAAGGACCAAAACCCTCGTATCTCAAATTTTCAAAATTTTCATTTAAATTCATTTCTGATTTCTTTATCGCTCTTGTTATGTTGTCTTTGGGCATGTTAAATTGCTTTGCGGTCTGAATGGCTGTTCTTAATCTTGGGTTTGTGTCTGGATCTTTAGCACCTAATTTTGCTGCAACAGTAATTTCTCTAGACAATTTTGAAAAAATTTTAGATCTTTCTTTGTCTTGTCTGCCTTTTTTATGTTTTATGCCTGCCCAATGTGAATGACCTGCCATTTATTATGCCCTTTGTTCTAAGGAGCCACCTAAAATAATTGGCTCTACTTTTTTGGCTAAACCAGTTTTGTCATCAGCAATAACCATTAAACCACAAATAGTTGCTTCTCCTAATGCTGGAAAATGTTGTTTGCTTGAAGGATCTTTTAAAAATTTTTTTAAGGAATTTTCTCTATTCATACCAATTACAGATTCATAAACACCACACATTCCTAGATCGGTTTGATAAGCAGTTCCTTTTTCCATAACTCTATGATCTGAGGTTGGAACGTGCGTATGAGTTCCAACAACCATTGTTACCTTCCCGTCAAATAAATATCCCATTGCCATTTTTTCACTAGTTATCTCACCATGCATATCAACAACTATAAAATCTGCTTCCTGTTTTAATCTTAAAGTTTCAATGAATTTTTTTCCTGCTTTAAAAGCATCCTCACATTTTCTCATAAAAACATTTCCCATTAAATTAATAACTGCAACTTTTTTGTTATTTTTTGATTTATAAATCCCGTGACCTTTACCTGGAGATCCTTTTATTAAATTATCTGGCCTCAACAATCTTTCCTCAGTTTCAATAAATTCCATTATTTCTGTCTGATCCCAGACATGATTGCCCGTTGTTATTACATCGGCACCTGCATTAAAAAAATCCTCAGTATTTTTTTTTGTTATTCCTTTTCCGTTTTCTGCAGCATTTTCTCCATTTAATATAGTAAAGTCTATTTTCTTTTGTATTATTAAATTTGGTAATCTTTCAGTCACTGCCTTGACACCTGCATTACCGCAAACATCCCCTAAAATTAATATATTCATATATTTAAATACCCTTTTCTGTAAGTATATAGTCTAATTTAACATCAAAATTTGATGTCGGCAGTTTATGGTATTTTTGAAATGAAAATGCAACTCCAATAGTAGTTATATTTTTGTTTAATCTTAAATATTTATTAAAGTATTTATCATAATAACCTTTGCCATAACCCAGTCTAAACTTTCTTTTATCGTATGCCAATAAAGGCACTAGAGAAACATGAGGTACTAATTTTTTTTTTATTTTAATCGGTTCCAATATTCCAAACTTATTAACTTTTAAAATATCTAAAAAAGACCATTTAGTAAAAAACATCATCTTATTTGAATTTGTTAATGGTAACAGGGTAGTAATATTTTTTTTATTACTAAGTAGTTCAATTAATTTTAAAGTATTTACCTCATAGTTTGTGGGGTAATAAAAAGACAAGTTAAATCTTTTATTTTGAAATTTTTTATTTAGAAAAACAATTAAAGGCTCAAAGAATTTTTCACTTACCTCATAATAATTATTTTTTCTTATTTTTAAAAATTTTTTTCTAATTTTTTCTTTAGACAACATTTACTGAATTTGAGATTTAGATTCAGCTTTTTCAATTATTTTTTCTAACGATTTAGTGGTTCTATCGAGCATAGACTCGTATAAACTATTGCTTTCTTCAACCATTTTTTTAAAATTATCAATTTCAGTATTTAATTTTCCTATTTCATCCTCCTTATTATCTTTATACTTAATGGCTAAAGATTTAAGCTCAAGAAACTTTTTTGAAAGATCGTCGAGTTTATTTTTTTGTAAATTAACCTTTGCTTTTAACTCAAAATATTCATCAATAATTTGAATAGAAGTTATTAATAAAAGTTTGTTTTCACCTATATTGCCTAACTTATCTTTCAACTCCGTATATTTTTTATCTAAAAATAATGTAAGTTTTTTTAAAGACTCTTCCTGTCCGTCGTCGCAGGACAACAAGTAGTCTTTGTTGTTAAATTTAACATTTATGTTTGCCATTTTTCTATCTCTTCCACTAAATTTTCAGTTTCTTGACTTAACTCTTCAATATCTTGATTAAATTTTTCCTCAAGCACAGACTTTTTATTAACTTCTTCTTGTAATTTCATCAGTTTATTTTTTAAATATTTATGCTCTCTAATTAATTCTTGATTTTTATTTTCTAACTCTTTTTTTTCACCTTCTAATTGTTGTCTTTCTTTTTTTATTTTTTCACTCTCATTTGTAGACTGTGAATAAGTTCCAGACAAATTGCTTAATTTGTCAATAAGTTTATTTAAATTTGTTTCTTTAGTTTCTAAATTGCTCATCTAATTTTTATACCATAATATTGATATAGTGACTTTAAGTCTATATAGGTAATCTAATAGTGAACACAAAATTAAATCAATTAGCAAACGCGATACGATTCCTGTCAATCGATGCTGTGCAAAAGGCAAATTCGGGTCACCCAGGTATGCCAATGGGGATGGCGGATGTAGCAACTGTTTTATTTAAATACCACCTCAGGTTTAATCCTGAAAATCCAAATTGGATTAACAGAGATAGGTTTATCTTATCAGCTGGTCATGGTTCTATGCTTTTATATTCTTTACTTTACTTAACCGGATACAAAAGTTTTTCAATTGATGACATCAAAAATTTTAGGCAATTAAACTCAATTTGTGCTGGCCATCCTGAATACATAAAAAATTCAGGCATCGAAACCACAACAGGTCCTCTTGGGCAAGGACTTGGAAATTCTGTTGGAATGGCTATTGGTGAAGAAATCTTCAGGAAAAAATTTGGATCTGATTTAATAAATCATAAAACTTATGTAATTGCGAGCGATGGTGATTTGATGGAAGGCATAAGTCATGAAGCAATGAGTTTAGCTGGCCATCTTAAACTACGAAATTTAATCGTGTTTTTTGATAATAACAAAATTTCAATAGATGGCTCCACATCTTTAAGTGTTTCAGATAATTATAAAAAAAGATTTGAAGGATATGGTTGGAGTTTTCAAGAAATTAATGGTCACAATGAAAAACAAATATCAAAAGCAATTAATAAAGCTTCAAAATCAAAAAAACCCACTATTATATCCTGCAAAACAATCATCGGTTATGGTTCGCCAAATAAATCTGGAAAAGCTTCTTCTCATGGTTCTCCTTTAGGTGAGGAGGAAATTAATCTAGTGAGAAAAAAACTAAAATGGACAAGTCCACCCTTCGTAATTCCTAATCAAATTCTAGAGGCTTGGAGAGAAATAGGAAAAAAAGGCAAATCTGCTGAAGAAAAATGGAATGAAGCTCTTAACAAAAAAAATCCAAAAATTAAGTCTGAGTTAGAAACAATGATTAATCATTCAAATCTTCAAAATCTCGAAAAAATTATTAAAGAAGAAAAGACAAAGTATTTTTCTACAAAGCCAGATATGGCGACGAGACAATGTTCATCGTCCACGATTGAGGTTATTTCTAACTTTTTACCAGAGTTAATCGGAGGATCTGCAGATTTAAGCGGTTCTAATAACACTAAAACTAAAAACTCCAAAATTATCTCATCAAAAAATTTCAATGGGAATTATATTCATTATGGTGTTAGAGAACATGGTATGGCAGCTGCTATGAACGGCTTGGCTTTATACGGGGGTTTGATTCCCTATGGTGGAACTTTTTTAATTTTTTCTGATTATTGTAAACCATCGATAAGATTATCGGCACTAATGGGGTTAAGGGTAATATATATTTTTTCCCATGATTCTATTGGTCTTGGAGAAGATGGCCCAACCCATCAGCCTATTGAACAATTAAGTGGTCTTAGAGCAATACCGAATTTAAATGTTTTTCGTCCAGCAGATATAAATGAAACACTTGAGTGTTGGGAAATTGCATTAAAAAGTAAAAATAATCCAAGTGCAATAGCTCTATCACGTCAAAAACTTCCTTATGTTAATAGGCAATTATCTGAAAAAAATAAATGTAATTTAGGTGCTTACGAATTGAACATAACATCACATAGTTACAAATTAATACTTATAGCATCTGGCTCAGAAGTTGAAATAGCCCTAGAGGCTCAGCAGATGTTAAAGCAAGAAAATATAGATACGAAAGTGGTATCAATGCCTTGCCAAGAACTTTTTGATATTCAGGATAAAAATTATCAAGAGAAAATTTTAGAAACAGACTCATGCTCAAGGATAGTAATTGAAGCAGGAAGTATGAAAGGATGGTCAAAATATGTTAAAGACAATGGAGGATATGTAGGTATTGAAAATTTTGGTAAAAGTGCTCCTTACAAACAAGTATATGATAACTTTGATATAAATAGTGGAAAAGTTATTCAATTAGCTAGAAAACTTTTAAAAAAATAGTTCATTAAATTTAAATGTCGGATTTAAAAATTTTTTCAAATAAACTTTCTGTTGATAATAAAAGAATCCTTGTAAGATTAGATCTTAATGTTCCGATAAAAAATTCAAAAATCGAGGACGATACTAGAATTAAAGTAATAAAACCATTTTTAAACAAATTAATTAAAGATAATGCAAAAATAATTTTACTTTCCCATCTTGGAAGACCAAAAGGAAAAACGGTTGAAGAATTGTCTATGAAACCTATATTTGATTATTTAAAAGATAAATTAATCAATAAAATTTTTTTTTATAAAGGAAAAATAGATCAGAGAGCTGTTGAGGCTTCAAATACTTTAAAAGCTGGAGAAGTTTTATTATTTGAAAATATTCGTTTTTTTAAAGAGGAAGAAGAAGACGAAGAAAATTTTGCAAAAAATCTAGCAAAATTAGGTGATATTTTTGTTAATGAAGCTTTTTCTTGTTCGCATAGAAAGCAAGCATCAATCCATAAAATTACTAAATTTATAGATAGCTATGGAGGACCACTTTTAAATAAAGAGATTAGTTCAATTGATTTGTTAATTAAAAATAGAAAAAAACCAATAAGTTGCATAATTGGAGGGTCAAAAGTATCTACTAAAATAAATGTACTAATGAACTTAATTAAAAGTTCAGACAACCTTATAATAGTCGGAGCAATGGCAAATAATTTTGTTAAATTTCAAAATAAAAATGTTGGAAAATCAATTGTTGAGGCTGGAGTAGAAAATATTATTGAAAAAATAAACAATTTAGCAATTAAAAGTAATTGTAAATTAATAATTCCAATCGATTGTAATGCTTCAGATAATATTAATGGTAATTCAATTTATAAATCTTTGGATGAGTTAAATGATGAAGATATAATTTTAGATATTGGAAAAAATACTATAAATTTGATAAATAAAACAATTGATGCCTCAAATACGGTATTTTGGAATGGCCCAGCTGGTTATTATGAAAATAAAAATTTTTCAACAGGAACAATAGCTATAGCAAAGAAAATTAGCGAAAATACAAAAATAAAGTCTTTAATATCAATTGTTGGTGGTGGAGATACTATCGCAGCTATCAAAAATACAGGACTAGAAAATAGTTTTACGCATTTATCAACAGCCGGTGGTGCGTTCTTAGAATGTCTTGAAGGAAGAGAATTGCCTGGTATAAAAGTACTAAGAAAAAATTAAAACTTATGAGCATAGAAGATATAGCAAAACAAATGGTAACAAAAGGCAAAGGAATACTTGCCGCTGATGAAAGCACAGGCACAATGGAGAAAAGATTAAAAAGTGTAAATGTCGAGTGCACAGAGAAAAATAGACTTCATTTTAGAGAAACATTATTTTCTTCCGAGTCTATGAAAACGTGTATCAGTGGAGTTATTTTATTTGATGAAACCTTAAGGCAAACTTCAAATAGTGGGATTTCTATACCTGAATTAATTAAAAAAAATGGATCCATTCCAGGAATTAAAGTTGATAAAGGTGCAAAACTTTTAGCCGGATCTAAGAATGAAAAAGTAACTGAGGGACTTGATGGTTTGAGAGAAAGAATGGAAGAATATTACAAATTAGGTGCTAGATTTGCTAAATGGCGAGCGGTCTACTCAATATCTTCTGAGTTTCCTAGTAAACAATGTATTAAGTCAAACGCACATTCCTTAGCAAGATATGCGGCAATAGTTCAAGAAGCAAAAATGGTTCCTATAGTTGAGCCTGAGGTTTTGATGGATGGAGAGCACAATATTGAAAAATGTTACGATGTTACAAGTAGGGTTTTAGAAGAATGCTATAAAGAACTTTCAATTCATAACGTCAATCTCAAAGGCACAGTTCTTAAACCAAATATGATACTTCCAGGCTCTAATTGTAAAGACAAGGCCTCAACTGAAATAATAGCCAAAAAAACTTTAGAATGTCTCAAAAAAAATGTTCCAAGTGACGTGCCTGGTATTGCTTTTTTATCTGGTGGCCAAAGTGAGGTAGAAGCGACAAAAAACTTAAATGCTATTAATAAAATAAACGATACTTCTTTTAATTTTACTTTTTCTTACGGTAGAGCTTTACAGCAGTCTGCTTTAAAAACTTGGGCAAAATCTATGAAAGAAACTGCCGAAATTCAAAAAGTTTTTGACCATAGAGCAAAAATGAACGGTGCTTCGACAGAAGCAAAATGGAATGAGAAGTTAGAGCAAAGTTCTGCAGCCTAAAAATTGAAAAAACTTATTTATCTTATATCGCCAAAAAAAATTGATAAGAATTTCTATTATAATTTAGCTAAAGTATTAGGTGCTAAAAAAATTAAATTTTTACAGCTCAGACTAAAAAAAACTAAAAAAAACAAAATTGTTCAAATTGCTAAAAAAGTAAAAAGAATTACTAAGAAGTTTAATGTAAAACTAATAATTAATGACAATCCAGAAATAGCGAAAAAGGTTAATGCAGATGGTTGTCATCTAGGTCAACTTGATACAAATGTTTCAAAAGCTAAAAAAATTTTAAAAAAAAAGATTATCGGTGTTACTTGTCATGGATCTATTAAGCTAGTTAATAAAGCGATAAAAGATAGACCAAGCTATATTGCTGTTGGATCATTTTTTAGATCTAAGTTAAAACCACACGCAAAAAAAGCTAATATCAAAATTATTAAAGAAATAAGAAAAAGAACTAAAATACCAGTAGTTGCTATAGGTGGAATAAATGATAAAAATTATAAGAAGCTTACGAAGAAAGGGGCGAATTATATTGCAATATCAAGTTTTATTTGGAATAACCCATTTTTAAAACCTGAAACGGCTATTAGAAAATTTAAATAAATGAAAATATCAGCTAATGAAATGAAACCTGGAATGATCATTGAACATAAAAATGATTATTGGACTGTTTTAAAAACTCAGCATGTAAAGCCTGGTAAAGGAGGGGCGTTTAATCAAGTAGAACTTAAAAGCGTGATAAAAGGAACTAAGTTAAATGAGAGATTCAGATCTAGTGAGAATATTGAAAAAGCTGAAGTTGATGAAAAGAAATTTAATTTTTTATATTCTGATGAAAATAACTGTCACTTTATGGATAATAAAAACTTTGAGCAAATTTCTATTTCAAAATCAATAATTGGAGAAAAAAATAAACTGCTAAAAGAAAATCTTGAAGTTACAATTACATTTATGGAAGAAAAAGCTATTTCAGTAAATTTGCCTAATAACATTGAATGTAAGATTGAAACTACAGATGCGGTTGTAAAAGGACAAACAGCTGCTTCTTCTTACAAGCCTGCTAAATTGGATAATGGGATAAACATAACTGTTCCACCATTTATAGAGTCAGGTGAAAAAATCATTCTAGATACAAGAACTTTAGAATATGTAAAGAAAGTAAATTGATGAGACTCAATTCTCCTCAAATGAACATAATTTACAAAGCTTGTATGAAAGCATCAAGATCGCTCATAAGAGATTTTGGTGAAATAGAAAAATTACAAGTGTCTTCTAAAGGTCCTGGAGACTTCGTGTCAGTTGCAGACAAAAAAACTGAAAAAATTATCATAGAGGAATTGTTAAAGGCCCATCCAGATTACGGAATTTTAAGTGAAGAGGCTGGTGAAATTAATAAAAATAATAAAGAGAATCGTTGGATAATTGATCCAATTGATGGAACTTCTAATTTTTTAAATGGGATTCCGCAATTCGCTATCTCAATAGGGTATGAGGAAAAAGGTGAAATAACCTCTGGTATAATTTTTGATCCTATAAAAAATGAAATGTTTTTTGCTGAAAAAGGTTCTGGTGCTTTTTTAAACAATTCAAGAATAAGGGTGTCTAATCAAAAAAAAATAAGGGACTCAATTTTAGTTACGGGCGGACCAAGATTTAGTAGCAAAAGAAGGAGTGAAACTTTTGATGAATATATTAAGATTTCAAATAAAGTAAATATTCCTATACGTAAATATGGAAGTGCATCTTTAGATATTGCAAATGTTGCTTGCGGAAGATTTGATGGTTTTTGGCAGTGGGAATTAAACTATTGGGATGTAGCTGCTGGCATAATAATTTTGAAGGAAGCTGGAGGTTTTATAGAGTTTTTAAAAGATAGTGGTGAAAAATCCTCATTAAAAAAGAATACTGTGGCAACAAATTCGAAAATACACCAAGAGCTTTTAGAAAGTTTAATAAAAAAAAATATTGAGTAAAAAGTATTTATAATATAAAACACATTTCATGAAAAAAAAAATACACCCTAACTACCATAAAATAAAAGTTATAATGACTGATGGAAGTGAATTTGAAACCAAATCTACTTGGGGTAAAGAAAATGATACTCTGAGACTCGATATAGACCCTAAATCACATTCAGCTTGGACGGGTGGTGCTCAAAAAATTTTAGACAAGGGTAGAGTAAGCAAATATAATAAAAAGTTTAGCAATCTAAGAAAGAAAAAATAAATCAATTATGTCAGAAACTCCATTCATGCCAAAAGCAACAGCTGTTTGGTTGGTTGAAAATACTACTTTAACTTTTAGGCAAATCGCAAATTTTTGTAATCTGCATGAATTAGAAGTTAAAGGTATTGCTGACGGAGATGTCGCTAAAGGAATTAAAGCTTACAATCCTATACTGGCAGGTCAATTATCTCGAGAAGAAATAGAATCCTGTTCTAAAAATCCAGACCAAGCTTTAAATTTAAGCAAAAGAAGTGAAGATGTTCAAGTCAAGGAAAGGAAAAAACCTAAGTACACTCCTCTTTCGAAAAGACAAGATAGACCTGATGCAATACTTTGGTTATGTAAAAATGCACCTGAACTTAACGATGGACAAATTTCAAAATTGGTAGGTAGCACTAAAGGAACAGTTTCTTTAATAAGAAAAAGAAGTTACTGGAATTTTTCAAGTTTAAAACCAAGAGATCCCGTAATTCTTGCCTTGTGCACTCAAGAAGTTTATCAAAAAGCTGTCGATAAAGCTAAAAGAAGAGTTGAAAGAGAAAAAAAAGCAAAATTAAAAGAAAAGAAAAATTTAGAAAAACAGATGGAAGAGAATAAAAAAGAGGAGAATAAAAAAGATGAGTAAAAAAGATCCGATAGTGGGATTAGTAATGGGAAGTAAATCTGATTGGAAGGGAGTTATGGAACATTGTAGCGAAATGTTAAAAGAATTTGGAATTAAACATGATGTAAGAGTAATATCTGCCCACCGAACTCCTAGAAGACTAGAAAAATTTATCTCTGAAGCTGAGAAAAATAATTACGAAGTTATTATAGCTGCTGCTGGAGGAGCCGCGCATTTAGCAGGTGTGACTGCTGCTTTAACGACTATTCCAGTTCTTGGCGTGCCAATGCCAAGTGTTACAGATGGTATTGATAGTCTTCTCTCTACTGTTCAAATGCCTGCAGGTGTACCTGTTGCAACTCTAGCCATTGGAAAGGCTGGCGCTAAAAACTCTGCATTATTTGCTATTGCCATACTTGGTCGCAAATATCCTGCAATTGACCAAAAATTAAAAAAATATAGATCAGATTTTGAAAGTAATATTCCGAAAAGACCTTATTAATTGAATCTGGACAATTAACCTTTTAGATGCTACCAACCGTCGTAAATTAAGGAGATTTTTATTAAAATAGAAGTAAAAGATAATAATGTT
>MDTC01182761.1_pt1 | contig 14877 bp, 4 predicted proteins | sample 811181 | NCBI WGS metagenome assembly MDTC01 (sample SAMN05326644, study PRJNA326480) | marine metagenome | isolation source: seawater | place: Pacific Ocean: North | collected 2011 | reverse complement strand
TGGCCGTAATGTCAGTGAAGCTGAAAAACGTCGTATGAGCCTAGACTCTGCTCGTCAGGTTAGCTCTGAGTATGACCGTGGGTTCCAACAGGGTCTGTCAGCTCAGAACAAAGTGACACAAGCTGGTCTGTCTGCGATACCTAACACAGCGCAGTTTGCTAATTACACCAACGCACTTCGCACACTACAAAGCGATGAAGGCAGGCTTGCTGAATACTACGCTGGCAAGTCGCAGGGTGCAGCTAAGAACATCTCTGATTTGTTTTCTAACTTTAATACTAAGACAGGCACAGGCTATCGTGCTCAACAGGCTGGTGGGCAGACTCAACAGGCTAAGCAGCAAGGTGGGCTTCCCGATTCCGGTATTGGTAAAAAAGGTGGGCCAAAAGGTGGGCTAATAACACCAGAAGACATGGAAGAGTTTTACCAGCCTGACAAGATATATTCAGCATAAGGAGTAACTCAGATGGGATTGCTCGGAGATTTTGTAGGTAACACGCTAGGGCTTCAGTCGGGACAAGAGTATCTTAGTTCCGTTAATGCAGCTAGTAAGTTGCGTGATTTACAGCGTAAGAATCAAGCTATCGCTGATATGCGGGACTTTGCTCAGCCGTCAAAGTCAACGCCTGTAGATTCTGTAGAAGCGTTCAACCCTGATGATTCCTCACTTAGCTTTGACAACCTGCAACAGCCAGGATTGCGTGACATTCCCCTACCGCCAAAGCCACCTGTTGACCAAGAAGGCGGCGTGGCACAGGGTATGGATCAAGCGGATGAAGCGGATGAAGTTACTACCGAGCCTACACCTAAGCGTGATTCAGACGGTAACATTGTTATGGAGCCATCAGCCGATGGCCGTTTAGGTGACGCACCTACTCTTGATACACCTGATCCATACGAAGACCCAGCAAATGAATTTTCTTTGTTGCCTGATCTTGGGCCAGAGCTTCCAGACCTAAGCACATACAACAAAGCTGCTCGCGCAGGCGAAATAGCAAAGCGTAAGAATTTACAGACTTCTCTTACAGATATTATGAAGTCTGCAGGCATTCGACGCAAAGCAGGTATTGCTGGGCGGAATGTTACAAAGGAGCAAGGCGATGCCTACAAATGGTGGTCTAGCAACGATGCTTTCCGGTTGTTCTACAACAATCCAAGGTTGCTTGATGAAGCTAGAAGAGATCCTATCGGATTTGCCAAACGTTATTCAAGTCAGCAGCCTCAAAGAACTCAATCTGATATTGCTGCTAATTCTGGAACTCGCACTAAAAAACTTATCGACGGGCGTATCGAGGGTCTAAAGACTCAGATTGATGGTGATAAAGTACAAGAAGTTTATAGAGCTGCCAACGAAATTGGTATCGACCCGTTTGCTGCGATTGCAATTTTTGGTATTGAATCTGACTTCGGACGAGCCGCAGGTAAAAGCGCTAAGGGTGCAGTCGGCGGTATGCAGGTTATGCCTGATCAGTTTAACCGCCTAAAGAAATGGTTTGCTGACCCTGCCAACCTTGATCAAATTAAAAACGCGTTCCGTATGCCTAACGGCGAAGTAAACATGAAACGCGTAGAGTACGCGATCCAGACATTTTCTAACATGCAGCTGCCTGGGTCTCGTGGCCGTGGCACTCCTAATGCCAACATCTACGCTGGACTTGCGCAGCTAGTGTACAACAAAGCCATTGGCTTACCTAAGAATCTATGGGGTGCAGGCTATCAAGGCAACGCTAACGAAGTTTTAGCCGCAGGCCGCCCACTTATGGTGGACGATGGTAACATTAGCAACTCTGATTACAACCGCGCCTATGTCACACTGTACAATCACATCCAACAGACTTATGGCGGAAAGCTAGCAGAAGTACAAACTCCGTATGGTATAGACCTCAACACGATTGCAGGGTCTGGCGTAGGCCAACCTGTTATGACACAGGCAGAAGTACCATCGCAGAACAATCAAGGTAAAGCCGGTGTTGATACAGGCCAAACTAGCGGCTATGAGATCCGTCAAGAAGATGGCCCTGTAGTTTATAAAGATGGTATGCCTGTAGCTAGATTTACTGGCCCAGATGGACAGGCGCTAGCAGAACAGTTTATAGCAAAGGAAACAGGGACAACTATACTACCTGAGATCGAAGTAACAGGGTCAGATGGTACAAAAACACCCTCGATTGCAAATGACAATGTAGACCCTGACGAAACTACAATCCCTAAGTTTCTCCAAGACCCACCTAAGATTGGTATTGAGATGGAGAATCTGCTTAAACAGCGTCAGCTACAGATAGATAGTGTTAATACATACCTTCAGATTACCAACAACGAGATCAACAGAGCTAACGCAAAAGCTGCTGAGTATGATAGATACGCAGAGATTGCACTAGCTAACGGCCAGATTGCTGATTTTGAAAAGTACAAAGGCTTAGCTAAAGACTCAGTAGACAGAGCTAACGCACTGCGTGACGGCGCACTTGTTAAGCAAGACGAGGCTCGTATCGCTGCACTAGATTACGACAACAAGATACTGCTTGTTCAGGGTGCGCAAGCCCTGCGAGACCTTTCATATGGGTCAACTGCTCGTGCAGGACAGGTACTGTCAGCATTTACAGGACTCAATATACAGGTAGTTCCACGTTCTGACGGTAAGTTTGACATCACAATCGACGGAAATCCACAAGGTAAACCGCTAACTTATGACCAGCTAGCTGATAAGTTGCAGTCTACATACAGCGCTGCGTTTCGTGAGAACAAACAGAAACGTGCTGCTAAGCGTTCCGATCAAGTGTTTGAAAAGAATCTGGATATTGCAGGCGAACTTAAAAAGATCGAAGCTGAACTCAAAAAAGATATTGAGCTTAAACGTGTTGAAGGAATCATGGACATCCTCAAAGAGGAAGCTGGTAAAACTGGGCAGATTATTAGCCTCGGAGAAGGTAAAGCTCTTATTAGAACTAAAGATGGTAAGTTTATTTACATTGACCCGAAAGGCAGGGTGAGAGATCCTAATGCTGAAGATGGGTACAGTAGAGGTTTTGAACGTAGGATTATCTCGCAAGACGAAGCAGACGCAGTACTAGCAGGGTCGGGTGATCCATATAAGACTAAATAGGTAGGGTATAATGGCTAAAGCTGGATTAGATGTATTTGGTAGCTCTACCCTCACCGCTATGGACTTGGAACCGCTAGGAAATCCTTATGATCCAGCGCCTGATATTGGTATGGGTAACTTACTGGGGAACGCAGAAGCTGACCTCAGCGCTACCGCGTCACGGATACGCTCGCAGTTTGCACTGCCTACCAAAGAAGTAAAAACACCTAGACAGCCCAAAGGCTCTACTGTTTTATTCAGCCCATCTCAGGGCAAGATGTTTGTCAATGGCTCACTGTTTGACGTTGACGACGCTGACAACGCTTTGAGAGCCGCAGACGCTATCGACAGAGGCGACACGCAAGGCTACCTAAACGCACCTACTATGCCTGCAGGTGCTGACTGGGGGCGGGTAGAGCCAGAGCAGTGGGCAGGATACATTGAAGGTATCCGCAATCCAACACTAGGCAGACGCTTCCGTGAAAATCTTTCTATCGGTGGGCAACAGCTAAAGCAGCTGGGCGGTGCAGGACTTACACTACTAGGTGCAGACGAAACCGGTCTTGCTTTGATGGCAGACGCGGAAGAAGAAATCCGCAAGAAATCACCGTTCTATACTGAAGCCACGGATATTGGGTCTGATGATGACGATGTAACTGCGACCGAATGGTTTGTAAGTAAACTAGGTGAGCAAGGCCCTATGCTCCTTGAGACTGTAGGCTTCGGACTACTAGGCTTCTTTGCTGGGTCTAAAGTCCCAGGCTTAGGTAACGCCGCAGGTACAATGGCTGGCCTGTTTGGTAAGAAAGAATTTAAGCGAAGAGTATTAGAAGCTGCTAAAGAATACGGCGAAGAAAAAGCTAAAGGTAAAGCAGCAGCCAAGGCATTCCTTAAAACAGATAAAGGTAAAGTGCTTAAACGTGCAGCTGGTATGACAGGGGCCGCAGTTGTAGGTTACACAAATAACTATGGTCTTGCAGCTTCTGATATTTACCAAGAGCTACTGGACTCTGGCGTTGATCCTGATGACTTTGGCGCAAAGATGACTGCGTTAGGGTACGGGATACCTTATGCTGCGCTTGATACTATCCCTGAAATGGTACTCGGCCTTAAACTTTTTGGTGGTATAGCACGCGGTCAGAAAGGTAACTTCCTACGAAGAGGCGCTACAGGCGCAGGTGTAGGTGCAGTGGCAGAAGGAGCCACAGAAGCAGGTCAAGAAGCTATTATTATGGGCGCGACCAGTGCTTATACTGGCCGTAAGTATGAATCTGACGAAGTTATTGCTCGTCTAATTAACTCATTTGCGGCAGGCGCAGCAATCGGCGGCACAATCGGTGGCGCTACAAATGCACTCAAAGGCCAAGATCAGGGTGATTTACTTCAAGGTCTGCCTACTGAACAGGAACCAGAGCAAGAACAAGAAACACTTATGCTTGAAGACAAGCGTGAGCCTGAGCCAGCGCAACTACCTGCGCCACCAGAGCCACTTCTTCTTGAAGATTCTGGCACTATATTTGTGCCGCCTGAGCCAGAACCTATTATCACACCTCCTCCTGTGCCGCCTACACCACCGGCACCAGTTGAGGACGTAGCTACCGCTATTGAGCAGACTGCAGCGGAGCAACCACAAGGACAGCCAAACTTGTTGCAGCAACGTATGCAAGAAGCAGCGGCAAGACAGCGTGAGCAAGAAGCTCTGCAACAGCAACAGGCGCAACAAGCAGCTCAACAGGCTGAACTGCGCAGACAGGAAGATGAACGCATAGAACGGAATAACCGCGAAGTCGAAAACGCACTGGCTCTACAGCAGGCGCAAAACGAAATCGCGGCTTATGAGGCGGAGCAGGCTGGCGTGACGCAGCCCGAACTTCCTCCCGTGGCAGCGCCGGTGCAGACGAATAATCTCCCTACTGTACCAGTTCCTCCTGCTCCGCCTCGCCAGATGAATCTACTTCGTGGAGTAGGCGCACGTTTCCAAGAGACACCCACAGGTTTTGAGCCTGTAAAAGGGCCGCAGCTACAGCGTATTACTAAAGCAGAGCGTAAGGCTATTGCTAAAGAAAACCGTCTGCGCCGCAAGCAAGAGCGTGAGTTCCAGAAAGCGCAAGAAGAAGCAGCACGCCCAATGACCCCAGCGGAAGCACGCGCAGCAGGGCAAGGTATCCTGTTTACACAGCGTGGCGAACCGTCAGTCGCTGCACTCAAGGCGGCGGGCACGGTAGCACCAACAACCACACCAGAACTTGTTCAGACAACACCTGCTGAAGAAGCTGCAGTTGCGCAGCAGCAAGTACAACAGCAAGAAATTAACGCACTTAAACAGCAAGTGCAGGCTCTACAAGAAGAGCGTCAGGCACAGGTGCAGCCAGTACAGGCTGAACAACCAGTACAGGCTGAACAACCAGTTCAGGAGGCAACACAAAATGTACAGGAGCAAAGCACAGAAGGAGTGGATGGAGGCCAACAGGCCAGACCTAGCGAAACAGTTCCAGTCAGCAACGCCAGAGAACGCGCAGCTGCCGCAGCAAGTGGGGCCAAAGAGCGCGTCAGAGAAGCGAAGGCTCGCGAGGCGGCAAGCCCAACTCCGCAGCCAACAGAGGCCGTTCGGGAAGCTGACAGTCAACAAAGTGCGCAGGAAGATAGCGTACAAAGGCGAATTGAGTTAGGTCAGATTGTCTTTACTGATAAGACAGAAGCACAGGAAGAAGTGCTTGAGTCGATTGACGGGTTTGAAGCTGCCACCACCAGAGAAGATATGGAGGCATTTGCAATCTATATCATCGAAAATGCGTTTGGTGATGTAACAACTACACAAGCTATGACAGCAGCACAGAAGGCTGAGATAGTAGCAGAACGTAAAGCCCGTAACGCAGAGCTAGGACTTACAAGAAGAGATAAGGGCTTTGTTGATCCTACTAGCAACCTAGGCCCAACACTCTTGGATGACTCTGCGGCAAAAGAAATTGCAGAAAACTTCATGCGGCGTACATACACAGAGCCTGAAGCATTTTCAGAGGCTCAGCTAAAAGTATTAGACCGAGAGTTTGTATCCTATCTGACTACACAAAAAGAACGTAGCGTTGGCGATGATGCTGCAAACGTACCTAACTGGTATACACACGCAGGTCGCCGTGGTCTTATGCCTGCCGTAGAAAAATTCAACGTTATTACTGGCGAAGCGCACTCACCTACGCAGACCACAGTGGCAAACGTGTCAGCTAATACTGAGGAAAACACAAACATCTCTGAAGATGTGGCACGCGACATGGACGAACAGCAGGGCAACTTCTTCCGCGAAGACGGCACTGCGATCAATGGCACTCTGAACAAACTGCAAGTACAGGGTATTGCAAATAAAGTACTATCTAAGCTGAAGCTGAAGCCGCGTGTAACTGTTGTACGCAATCAGACTGAGCTAGCTCAGGAAGACCCTGCACTGTACAGCCAAGCGGTAGCGTCACGGCCTAATAACGACTTTGATGCAGTAAACGCTGCAGGTTTCTCAGTGGGCGATCAAGTAATTCTGTTTACTGATAACCTTAAAACAGAGAAACAAGTGCGCTTTGTGCTGGCACACGAAGCTATGGGCCACTTTGGATTCCGTGCTTTCTTACCTCAGGCTCAGCTACGCAAACTATTTAACGACATCTATGACAACGACATGTCACTGCGCTATGCCATCGACAATAAGATGGACTTGGGTATGGACAAGTTTGAGGCTGTAGAAGAAGTACTAGCTGACGCAGCAGCCTACATGGATATGAGTGTTGTGCGGCGCATAGTTCAAGCCATCAAAGATGTGCTGAACTCACTAGGCTTTGACTTCCAAGACGACCTCGCCAGGTACATCATACGTCAATCACGCAGGAACTTGTTGCAGGGTGGTAGCGGTCTTGTGACTATGCAAGAGCTAAGACGTAACATGCAGAGCTTACAAACTGAGAACATGTTGGGACGTTTTTCTGAAGCTAAGTTGTCTGCTGATATGGCCTCGCGTGCGTTCTCATCCTATGCCCACGCGAAACCGTTTGGCGATTATGGCGGTATGCGTGGCTTTAGTAACTTCCTCAAGAAAGCTAAGGACATCGAGAACTTCAACGATGCCAAAGACTTTATCGGTGAAATACTTGAGACTGTTCAGACTCTAGACAACAAAGCCAAGCGTAGCGTTGGCCTTCAGATGATCTTTGACATTTTCCAAGACCGTGCTAACCGCGCACGCAGGTTCCTAAACGGATATAAAAACCTCACTGCCTACTCCAACGCAGCGTGGTCTGTTAACTACGATGGCGTAAAGATAGCTCCTCCTACTGATATAGAAAAGCTGCAAGCAGGTCAGCTACTAGCATGGGGCGCACGCCACAAGCAGAGAGCCGTGACCGAAGAACAGATTAGAGATAATCCTGATCTCGTTAAGGAAATACCTGAAGGCTCAGGCAACTTTGCGATTGATGATAGAGCGCTTGCAGCCGCAGAGCGAGCTGGCAGACTAACACGCGAGGACTTCCAGAATGGAATCTTAGTGTATACGGGCGATCCAGCTGACGGAAACACAACGACTTGGAGGCCAACGTTCCGTAACCCTAAGACAGGTAAGGACGAAGCGTTTACCATTAGCGACAATATATGGCGCATCTACACTGAGCAGCGTGCGGCTGTGAACAAGTCAGCACAAGATGTTGTCATGGCTGTGATCGAAGGCGGCCAGGCGCAGAAAGAAAACACGCTGCAGATGTACAAGCGAGTTCATAAAATGTCTGACGCAGAAGTTGAAGTTATGCGTAAGATCATGGACAAGTACAAAGAGTTGTACACCGCAGGCGCTTCTCAGTCAGGTGGCTCATATAGATACCGTGGCGACTCCACTAAGCGAGCATCGTTCTTCCTGAAAGAAGTAAACCGTGCATTGTTTCAACCTCTAAAGATACAGGACTGGGCAACTGGGCAAGTTATATTCAAAGATGGTGACAACCAAACAGTCATGGCTGGCCCAGAGTACCAAGATATTATCGACGGACTGCAGAAGATCAACGCCCGTTACAAAACTCCGCAAGCTAACCGGATTACTTCAGGTATTGGCAACTTGTTCCTGTTAGATGTACAGGCAGCGAACGCGCAGTACCGTGCAAAGCAAACAATTATGAACGCCTACGTTCCGTTTACCCGCCGAGGTAAATGGCAAATCAGACTACAAGCTGTGGATAAGTCTGGTAATCCAGTGGCTATGGATGAGCTATGGTCTAGCGTACTGCCGTACTACCAAGCAGATAATCGTGCGGACTCCAGAGAGATTATGAATAATCTTAACTCAGAGTTTGAAGGTGCTGATGTAACTATTGTAAACGCAGATGGCCAAGAGCAGACAGTTCAGTTCCGTGCTGTGATGGAAAAGAAACGTCAGGGTTCTCCACTTGGTCAACAGCAAAACATTAACGACTTCATCCAGATTCTGTCTCGCTTGGATGTGAACATCAATCCTGAAGAACGTAACAGAATTATTGAGGCTCTGACCCGACAAGAAGCAAGCGCTCGTAAGTCTATAGAGCGTATGGGTAACGCTGGCTGGGATCCAAATGTACTGAAAAGCACAGCAGAATATCTTGAGACGCAAGCGCATGTGGCAGGGCAGGCTTACTACCGCCACCGCCTAAACAACGTAATGCTTACTGATAGTTTCTGGCGTGGTGACACCGCTGAGTTAGACAAGCTGTATGCAGCCACTCAACGTAAGAACATGTCTCCAGAAGAAAAACGTAAAGCCAACGCAGCCTACGATGACTACGCACTGAAGTATTCAAACATGGCAGCGCAAGGCCAGAGAGAAGCTATCAACAGACTCGATGCTGAGAAGAAACGTCAAGCAGGTGATAACACCCCACCCAAAACCCTCCGCAATAAGGGGCAGGGTGAGCTGTACAGAGGCGATGCTCTGAAGCTACAACAGTTCTACGCTGAAGCAGGAAACATTGTAGATTCTACTGAGGACTTGTTGTCAGGTGAAACTGGCTCAAAGATCAAGATGTTTACAGTTGTTGCTCAACTTGGTGGTAGCTTGGCTACTGCGCTAGTAAACTCTGTATCGCTTGCTACTCATGCCCATCCATATCTCGCCTTCTATAACGAGAGCAGGGCATATGGCGGTGGCTTCGGTTGGAGCAACGCAGGTATGGAGATCAGCAGAGCAACAGGCAACATGAAGAACCACAAGCTGTCTGATTCCGATTACCTAGACAGAGTTGTTGCTGATAAAAAACTACAGAAGAAGCATCGTCTTACTGAAGATGAAGCAATAGCATTGCGTGACATGACTTATCAGGGTGTGCTTCAGTCAGCACAGGCTAACGCACTGGTGGGTACGTCAAGAGGCGGTGTATACAACAACAAAGTTCAGAACGCCATTCAGACATGGATGATTGGGTTTACTTACACCGAACAGCTAAACCGTAGAGCTACAGCACTGGCGTCTTTCCGCTTGCATAAAGCCAGAGCGATTGCAGGCACACCAGAATATACTCAGCTTGAACGTAAGAAGAACCGCACTGACGCTGAACAAACACGTTTCGATGAGCTAAATGCTCAGTTTAATCGTGAGGCCGCAGACTTTGCTAAGACTGCTGTGAACACATCTCAGGGTGAATACGCTATGTTCAACCGCCCAGAGATGGCTCGTGGCAACGTAGGTCAGTACATCTTTATCTACAAACAGTTCTCAATCATTACTGTGCAGATGATACGCCACATGCCTATACAAGGTCAGCTGTATTTCATGGCTATGTTGTTCTTGTTTGCAGGACTCAAAGGTCTGCCATTTGCCGATGACCTTATGGACTTGTACGACACCCTGATGCAAAAGCTAGGGTTCAAACAGGAGCCTATTGAGCTTTACCTGAACAAGTTGTTCGCTGAGTTAGCTCCTGGCTATGAACAGCAACTAATGCGCGGTTGGCTAGATAAGTATATGGCAGGTACTATCTCTACTCGCTTAGGCTTTGGTGATCTGCTACCGCTTACAGGAGCAGGTCTAGCAGGAGCAAGTTGGCAACGTGAAGTAGCTAACTTCTTAGGGCCAATGTACTCAAGCCTTGAGGGTGCGACAGTAACCGCAGGTAAGGTTTCTCGCTTCGGTGCTGAAGCAATAGGGCTTTCGCCAGACCTGACCTCAGTTAGTGACGTTCTGAAAGAAGCACCAGTGGCAGGTATCAGAGCGTTAAACGATGCGCTTACATATTACGACACAGGTGTAATCACAAACGGTCAGGGTAAGTTAGTCGATGGAGATGCTAGCCTAGCACAGATCTTGTTCAGAGCGGCAGGGTTCTACCCATCTGTTGCCACAAGAGACAACGACATTGTCCGTATGAGCAAACAACATGCCGCTTACATACAGTCTTGGGATCAGCGCTTTAAGAACAAGTACATCAAAGGTTATATAACTGACGACTTTGACCTGATGGATGACGTACTTGATATGGTAGATGATTGGAACTTTATCCATGAAGGCACAGCGTTTGAGCTAAAGAACTTTGAGGCAAGAGCTAACAGAGCCGCTAAGCTATCCGCCTTGCCGACAGCAGAACGGTTCCTCAAGACATCTCCAAAGTCAGTGCGGGATGATACTAAGCTCTTGATGGAGTTGTATGACTCACCGTCTATCAATGATCTGTAACAATTTGTAACTGTCCATAAGCCAAGTCGTCAGCTGTTACATCTGCGTTCTCAAGCAAGCTCTGGAAACGAGGGTGCGTCAGGTTGAACCCGATGACATAAGACTGTGCCAGTTTGATTGGTGTGTCCTTGCCAAGTGAAGCCTTCTCTGACTTCGGTGTAGCAATCGCGTTTTCCACAGCAAGTTCCTGTTTGAATGACTTGTAGTCCGCGCCGCGCACAGACAACCATTTGCGGAAGTGAGTGCGGTCAATCATCATAGTACCCTTATCGAATGGGTCAGCCGCAGATTTACGGAACACATCAAGACGAACACGAACATCCCCTCGTGGCATACGTCCATAGTCAGGCTGTGGTTTCTGACCTGCTGTGTGCATCACTGTTACCTGTGCATCTGCACTGTCAGCCATGTACTCAGCGATAAGGTCAAAGCAATCAACTTGGTTCTCTTGCACTGTCCTACGGATAGCACCAATCTGTGACAGTACCCACTCGGTTGCTTGGCGGTAGTCAAACTGTAGCAGGTTCCATTCACTTGCCAGTTTCATGCCCAAGTCTGCAAGCACAATAGCTTGTTCCCAGTAGCGTTCTTCGCCACTGAAGCGAGACTTATAACGCTTCTGGAACGTATCCGATGCCTCTGCGATTGCCGCCTGTATACCGTCCTCGCCCATCTCTAGCAGGTTCTTGATGAAGATCCGCCCTGCGTGGCCATAGTTAGCGTGAATAGCTTCGTATATCTTACGCCCTGCTTCTGAGTTTCGTATGAATATAGGACTCTGCGGCACAGTAATCTCTAGTAGACGAGCCATCTGTGCATCTGTGTCTAAGCCGGACGCAATCAACTTACTTTGTAGAGACTTGTTGGTGGATACCACGACTGGTGTAGCCCATGTCTTAGCATCACGTTCCTCTGCATTACGATTAAGACGAGCCTTGTCTCGACCTTGTGTCACCCAATAACAGAAGTCACCGACTTCTTTGTCGTTCATCATGGTGACTTCGTCTATCGTCAGCGGAAGGTTAGCGTATGTGCCAAGTCGTGCGAACAAGCTGTTCTGTGTGTACTTAGCCGCAAAGTGTAGCTTGTCAGGGTTGCCGTAGATCGACTGCGCCCAGTACTGAGCCAGTGTTTTACCGCCTCCTGTGGCTCCATACAGCGATACTGTCAGACCTTTGAGGCCAGTAAAATTATATAGAGGAGCAGAGAAAGCTACGCCCAGTGTGAACATATGCGCTTTGAGATCTGCTTTCTCCAGTATTGAGGTTAGATTAGACCATCCTTCTAGCGTACCTTTTGTCTGGTACAATTCACTCCCTTGACGTTGTACCCCAGAGGATAGTTTAATTGCTTCTTCTGACACCAGTCCGTTAGCGTCACGCTTAACTACTGTGTCGCCCAGAACAAATGCCGTGTTGTTTTCTTTCCAACCCATTGTTGAATAGAGGTTAGTCATGGCACGGATCTGTCTAAGCTCTTCCATGTATGACCGCATCATAAGTTGAAAGTACTCCGTTTGCCGTTTGTTATATAGGACAATACCTTGGTCTGCGATTGCTGTTGCGAACTCTCGACTGCCCTCTGCTAAGTACGCTTGTCTCAGTGTAATCTCTTGCCACCCCATGTGCGGCCTGTTCCAATGAAAGCGAACTGTCTCGTATCCCAGTGACTCATCATAGCCGTAGCCCACTGGATAAATGTCGAACTTACATACATCAATATCTGTATCGTCTATCGTAACTTTGATGCCATCAGCTGTGCGCTTGAATGGCTTCGGCATAGGTATAGAGTTAGCGACTTTATCTAACGCCTCTTGTGGAACAGCCACCTCTTGATACTGCACCCCAAGTCTGGCAGGTGAACCGATTTTGCCTTTGAACTTACAGCCTCTACAGCCATTCGGCCTGTCTGCCTCAAACTTCGCACATGTCGTTGGCCCTGTAGTGGACTGTTTCCAGTGAGCGAGTTTCCGTAAGGTTGCTCTTTCATCATACGACGGATGTTTATTGCTCCACTCCTTTGCTGTTTCTTCAGGGTTAATACAGTGTGCCGCTACACCTATGATGTCGTACCAAAGTGGCTCGTCTACATCACCTTGGTTAGCTATAGCCCATTCAATTTGCTTACACTTGCTTGCTACTACAGAGCCTACAGCAGGCGGAAACTCTTGCTTTACTGCTAAATTACTCAGCAACGTGTTGTCACGAGTGTGATCTATAGCGCTGCCAGGGGATGCTTTGATGTAATAACTTAAACAATCCCTCAGAGTCTGAACGTCTACAGGGTCAGCATCAACGAGCATCTTTACTTCGTTGCCGCCCTTCGTGTTCGTAGTTCCTACAGGTCGCAGTACTCTTGCGCTGTCAGCAGGTACAGCAGGATCAACTTCAAAGCCCTTTGCGACACAGGCTTCCTTCATAGCCTCTGCCAGTGGCTTCCAATCATCAGGCTCTAACTCTTTGGTCAGCACCCAGTACACATGCAGACCGTTGCCTGAATGAATGATAAGTGGTTTGGGTAAGCGCATCTCAGATACAAACTTACCAAGAGCTTGTAGCCCTTCTTTCCATGTGGGGAATGGTTTACCGTCACCACAGTCCACATCTACAGCTATCAGCTTAGTAGCTCGTACATTGTCTTGCTTTCTGTTGCCCTTATTCCCGAAAGCAGACACAGCGAAATAGACGTTCTTGTCTGGTTGTGACGTTGATAACCTCTTACAGGCTTGTGCGAGTTCCTCTACCGTATCAAAAAAGCCTTGTTGTACTTTACCTTCAGGGCTTATTAGAGTTGTTACATAGTACCCTTCAGACGGTAGGACTCGCTGTAAAAAACTCAGCGTATCCATCATTGTTACCTTCACAGTTACGGAAGGGGCTTGCGCCCCTCCCTTTTACCTTAGTCTTGTTTGTCTAAAATCTCAAGAAGCCTTTGGAAACGATCCTTCTGATCAAGAGCTATTACCTCTGGTTGAGGCCACCCTTCTGACAACATGGCTAGCATCTGCCGCAATACTTCACGGACTTTACCATCGTTCTTTTTACGGATAGCTTTGCCCCTTACCCATCCGTAATAAGTCATCCGTGACACATCAAGTAGTTGTGCCATATTGCTTGTGGTCAGTAACATGTGTTTCCGCAGGGCTTCCACCTTTGTGAAATCAAGCGGTGGCACATTAGTCATCAGCTACATCCCCCACTAGTGCGGCAATCTCAGCCGCTAGATCATCAGCTTGAGCATTGGCTACAGGTGCGGCCTTAGGTTCTTCGACTACCTTAGGTGCAGGTGTAGGCTCAGTAGCCTTCTTAGCTCCGAACCCTTTTACAGGAACAGGTTTCTCTACGACTGGCTCAGGTGCAGGTGCAGGTGCAACAGGCTCAGGCTTGCTTTCGACAGCCGGTACTTCGACAGGCTTACTTGCAGCAGTAAGTTCTCCTGTGATTTCCTTAACTTGGTCTGTCCCAAACAGCCCATCGACAGCAGTCTGTGTGTGCTCGTCGTTAAATCCGCCAAAGGCAAACATCAACTTCGGGAAAGAAGCACTGGTATCAAACGAGACTTTAGTACGCACAATCTCTGGCGCAATGCCACGGACTGACAGTTCTTTCTGGTACTGGTTCAGCCCTTTCAATGCGGCAGGTGTAACTGATAGCAGATATACAGCACCCTCAGGGTCATCAGCCGCTACGATTGCAAGCCGCTTCTGGTCAGAACAAGCCTTCACTTGTTGCCCATTAGGTGTCACCTTAGAACCCCATGCGTTGTGAGGACATGAAGCACACAGATCATTCTGTGGATCTTCTACAGCAGAGTGAGGGCTAACACCATCAAGTGAGTAGCAGTCAGGGCCAGTAGCCTCGACATCTGGATTCCACTCCTTTGCATACCATGTCTTAGATAGTCGTGGGTTAGCCCCGACAATCACAGCTTCAAGGGTATTGCTATCAAGCACAGTCTCAGTTTTGCCTTCGACAATACGGAAGCGTGAGCCTTTGATTGAAATACGAGGATAGGCATCTTCAGTGGTTGCCATGCCCCCTGACAGCGATGCGGCAAGCGCAGATGGTTTGCCAACTTTATCCGCCAGATGGGCAGGAACTTGAATGTTTGCAGGTATAATATCGTT
>MDTC01153212.1_pt1 | contig 14880 bp, 13 predicted proteins | sample 811181 | NCBI WGS metagenome assembly MDTC01 (sample SAMN05326644, study PRJNA326480) | marine metagenome | isolation source: seawater | place: Pacific Ocean: North | collected 2011 | reverse complement strand
TTACAACACCATATCGTTTTTACCAGTTCTGGCTGAATGTTGATGATGAGTTTGCGAAAGACTTACTGCCCATTTACACCCTGCTTGATAAAGAAAGGGTTACTGAACTTATTGCTGAGCATGATGCCGCACCGTATAAGCGAGTACTCCAACGCCGCTTAGCTGATGAAGTAACTCGGTTGGTGCATGGTGAAGAGCGGCTCCAGTCGGTACTGTCTATCATGAAGGTCTTGTTTGAAGATGGATCACTCAATGAGTTACTCGAGGGTGGCCTGGAAGACTTAGCCGCTGAAATTCCAGTTGTTGACGGAAATACAACGATAGTTGAAGCGCTTGTTGCAGCATGCATTGTAAAAGGCACCGGCGAAGCACGGCGGCTTATCTTGGGCGGGGGTGTTAAAAGTAACGGGCAAAAAGTAACAGACGAAGCAGCTACCGCGCCTTCTCGCACGCTTATTAAGGTAGGCAAGAATAAATTTATATTAGTAAGTTAGCACTCTTGACACGAGAGTGCTAACTATTCTATACTAGATACAGAAGCTTTTAGGCTTCTTCTGGAAACCATTAGTAAGTAATGACGAAAGGAGAAAAATATGAGCAATCTTGTACGATGGGATCCGTTTGCAGAACTCTCTGCACTCCAAAAGCAATTTTTCGGTGATGATTGGATGTCGCCTGTTAAAGGGGTGAATATCCCCACCACCGATGTATACACGAAGGATAACGAGCTGGTAGTTGAAGCGCACCTGCCTAATTTCGACCAAAAGGACGTTGATATTCGGGTAGAGAACAACGCCCTCATTGTGAGCGCCGAGCGACACGAAAAGGAAGAGGATAAGGATAAAAAGTACGTGGTACGCGAAAGCTCAAGCAGCTTTTATCGCCGTGTCGCCCTTCCCGAGCGAGCGGACGCAGACGCAATTGAGGCGCATCTTGATGACGGCGTGCTGACGGTACGTGTGCCCCTAACGCCACTCCCAGAGCCAAAGAAAATTGCTATTGCTTCAAAAGCAAAGAAGTAACAGCTGGTAAATCTGTACTAACACCCAGTACTTTCGCTGGGTGTTAGTTATTTTTTAGCTTCGGTATGCACCACAATTTGTGGAAAGGCGATTTCGATGCCGGCTTTCTTAAATGCTTTGAGGATTTGGCGACGGTACTCACCAGCGATATCCCACTGACGCGCAGGTGCAACTTTACCAAGAGCACGCACGATAACTGCCGAGTCGGCAAAGTTGTCTACCCTTAAGAAAGTGATGGTCTCTTTGAAGTCTTTCGCGTAGCGCTCATCTTCGGCAACCTGTACCCCCACGGCATTCATCACCTTCTCAACCTCATCAATATCGCTATCGTAGCCGACCCCAATATCAATAACAATACTTGAATATTTAAAGGTTCGGTTTGTGACTATACTTGCCTCGCCGTTGCGAATAATATTTAGCGTACCATCGAGGTCGCGGAGTTTAGTAATACGTAGCGTAATATCCTCGACCACCCCCGAGGTTTGTTGACTGACCCCGCCACCGTTTAAGGTAACAATATCGCCCACACGGTATTGGCCCTCAAGTAAAATAAACACACCCGCCAGGTAGTCGCGAATAGTTGCTTGGGCACCTAGCCCAATAATAATGCCCAAGAACCCAGCCCCGGCGGCAATTTGCGCGACGTCAAAGTTAAGAATAGACAAGATCATTGCTGAGGCGACAAGCCATATAAGTACCGATGCCATGGTTTGAAAAAGGCGAGCTACGGTTTGTTCCTGCTTCTTGCGGTCAGCAGCAACCTCAAAGCGGTGTTTCAGCATTATGCGGTGGACGAGCACTTTAAAAAAGCGCCCGGCGAAATGGTTAAGAAGATAGGCCACTACAATTACGATAACAACTTGCACCAGTGGGTTTGAGAAGAAAGCGTTCCAGGTCATAGTACTTATGGTAGCAGAAATAGAAAATAATCCCACCAAGCCCACGTATATACGTTGTAATTACAACAATTTGCAAAAAAGTGTAAAAAGCGCATACTGTAAGCATGTGCGGCATCGTAGGATACATTGGAACAAAAAATGCGCAGAGCATCTTGCTTACCGGTTTAAAGCGTCTTGAATATCGCGGATATGATAGCGCGGGCGTAGTAACGCTAACAAGCAACGGAAAGCCAACTCTTCTACGTGCAGTGGGAAAAGTGGCAGCGCTTGAAACGAAAATTGCGACACATAGTACTAGCGACACATGGGGTATTGGTCACACGCGTTGGGCAACGCATGGTGGGCCAAGTAAAGCGAACGCGCACCCCCACCAGGTTGGCGATATCTACGTTGTCCATAATGGTATTATTGAAAACTACCAAGATCTTAAAGTAATGTTAAAGCGTCATGATTACGACTTTAAAAGCGATACCGATACCGAAGTACTCGCGGCGCTTATTGACTTTATCTATAAAGACCTAGAGCCTACGGAGCTCCTCCGTGCTGTGGCTGACGCACTTAAAATGGTAGCAGGTGCATATGGCCTTGCGGTAGTAAGTAGTCGGCTACCCGGTGAAGTGGTAGTGGCGCGCAAGGGGAGCCCGCTGATTTTAGGGGTAGGGAAGGGTGAGACGTTTATCGCCAGCGATGCATCGGCGCTTGTGGGGCATACTGACAAGGTTATTTATATGCACGATGGTGAGATTGGTCGCTGTACCCGCGAGGGTGTTGAATTGTATGATATTGAAGTGCAGCCCCTTACGGTAACCACTGAAGAACTTTCACTTGACTTAGAAGCGATTCAAAAGAAGGGATACGACCATTTCCTATTGAAAGAGATTCATGACCAACCAGAAAGCCTGCGTGCAACCTTAAGCGGACGTATTACTGCAGATAAAAAGCAGGCGCACCTTGGCGGCCTAAATATGACGAATGAGGAATTAAGCGCAGTTCGCCATGTAGTTATTGTAGGGTGTGGAACCAGCTACTATGCAGGCACGCTTGCCGCATATATCATTGAACAGTTTCTTGATGATGTTACCTTTAGTATCGAGATAGCCAGTGAACTTCGCTACAGGTCGTTTTATATCCCCGAGGATTCAGTAGCACTTATTGTGAGCCAAAGTGGTGAGACAGCGGATACGCTTGCGTGTCTTCAAGAGCTTAAGCGCCGCGGTGTGCGTACGCTTGGTGTAGTGAATAGTGTGGGCTCTTCGATAGCTCGCGAGGTGGACGGAGGTATGTATTTGCACGCAGGTGCAGAAATAAGCGTTGCCAGTACAAAAGCCTTTACCTCGCAAGTTGCGGCTATGGTATTGTTTGGCCTAACGGTCGCAGGTGCGAAGGGTGTTGGGCAGAAGGTGTTATCTGAGTATCTTGAAGAGTTAGCGGCGCTCCCAGATGAATTAGAGAAAACAATCACCCACCTCGAGCCAGTGGTGAAAAAACTCGCAAAAAAATATGCACACTATGACAGGGCGTTGTACTGTGGTCGCGACACGGCGTATCCAGTTGCACTTGAGGGAGCGCTAAAACTAAAAGAGGTTGCCTACGTACAAGCCGAGGCACATGCCGCGGGCGAATTAAAGCACGGATCAATCGCACTTGTAGACGACAACGTATTCGAGATGTTTTATCTGCAAGACAACTGGCTGTATCATAAAGCGCAAAGTAACCTTATAGAAATAGTTGCTCGTGATGGTCACGCTATTGTGATAACCAACACACCCAAAACAGTGAAAGCCGAAACAGTACTGCGCATACCAACAAAACTGAGTCTTCTTGTGCCACTGGTGTTTAATGCCGCATCACAACTGTTCGCGTACTATATGGCGGTGCAGCGAGGGCATGACGTTGACCAGCCGCGTAATCTTGCTAAGTCGGTGACGGTAGAGTAAGTAATTGGTATGCGGCAACCGCCGAAGCAACTTGTTGCTCGCGTACCGTTGTGCTGCCATCGCGTGTCTCCCAAATACTATGGGCAAGCCAGAACCCAATTAACGTTACAAGGTACTCCTTGTTTATGGAGTACATATACGGAGTGACATCATGCCCACTTTTTGCAAGGTCTACTAAAAACATGGTCGTGTCGGCATGTTCAGGCGCTGGGTCGGCCCAGCTCCAGTCCACCATACGAACACCCTCGTTTTCATGCCAGGCAATATTCGATTGGCGTGCATCGTTATGAGCCATATACAGCGGTGGGGTTCGTGATATGTTTGAGCTTACCGTAAGTAGTTCTGGCGCGTTCGCCAAAAGCTCGGCAAGGGCTTGCTGTTGCGGCGCGTTCCAGTGTTCAGAGAGCGAAAGCGCCTTCTGGGTGATAGCCTGGAGCGACGTAGGAGTAATGGCATCCCAGCCCTCGCGCCAAAACGTCTCATAGCTTGGGGTGATAGGGAAGGAGCACTCGGTGTCTGCAGGCGGTGCTATGCGTTGAAGTGTAGTGAGCGCGTTGAGTATGTCGGTGGTATAGCGCGCAAATAAGGTGTCGTCACGAGGAGCGCGCCACTGCCAGCCATCGCGCGAAGGAAATGCATCCATAGCAAGCAGTGAGTCTTCAATAAGTGCGACTTGATGAGGGAGCGCAGTGAAGCCACGCTGCGCAAGGTACTCGTAGAACGCAGCCTCTTTTTGTAAATAGAGTCGCGAGTGAGTTTCGCGGACCGGGTCGTTGAATCGTTCGGCAAGGTGTCTTTTGACAAAAAGCATAGAAGCAGCGTCGCTTACGAACATATGGTCGTATGCCATGTGGCCTGCCGATACGTATTCTACAGGAAGCTCTTCAAAAGGTTTTGTTAGGGTTTCTTGTAGCGACGGTGTGGTAGGTTCAGGAAGATAGCGCAGCGCCTGTTCAACTAAAAACTTATGTGAACCAAAAAGTGAATCACCAAGATCGCGTAGTCGTATCCAGCGGGCGTCCTGCGCGTCGTCTTGTCCTTGTACGGGTTGTTGTGTAGGAACACGATAGAGGTAGGCAGAGGTTTCAGGCCAAGCATGGGCTGTTGTGCGGGCGTCACCAACCAATCCTACATATACTTCGGTTGGGGTATCGTCGAGTACGAGTGAGGTTTCTTCTTCTAGCTCGCGCCGCGCAGCGGTGGCTGCGTCTGTCTCGTGAGGGTCAATAAATCCGCCAGGCAGCGCCCATGCACCAGTGTCGCCGCGACGAATCAAAAGCACCCGGGGATCGGCGGTGTCGGTGATAACAATCGGGTCGGCAGTATAGTTTGGCCCCCAGTTCCAGTACCTCCCCTTACCAGTAACAACTCCTACGGCAGGGTCCTTTGCCATTTCTAAGAACGCAGGATGAAGGGGTCTTCCTTTACTATCTACAGAAATTCCGGCAGCAATAAAGGCGGCGGTCTCCTCTGCGCTAGGTGGGGAGGTATCGTTCATTTGCCAAGGCCCATCGGGGATATCTATCGGTGTAAGCGGTGTGGTCTCTGTATCAAAAACGAAACGGGTAGTTGGGTATTGGGGATAGGGCGCAGTGCCCTCGAGCGCCGAGCGGACAAACGGAGGAAGTTTCTCGTGCATACTAGGCTGCCATTTCTAGGAATGCTTGCTCGACGGCGAGCCGTGCTTCAACAATGTCCTGGTAGCGCTGAACCTGGGTGGTTGGACCAGTGTGTTTGCCTTCGTTATCGCTCAGTTTTACCGTATAAATCCCATTCGCATTGGTAGCTTTCATTACAAAGTTATTCGCCTTAAAGCCAAGGTCATTCATAAGGCTTGTTCCCCAGCCAAACAGTACATTCACGCGCCCTTTGAAGTGGTCGGCAAGTTTCACGATAGTCTCGATATCAAGGCCATCGCTAAATACAATTGTTTTTGTGGTAGGGTCGATGTCGCTTTTCTGGTAGAAAGCAATGGCGCGTTCACCAAACTCAATTGGGTCGCCTGAGTCATGGCGAAGGCCTTTCCATTTCTCGGCTTGTTCAGGGGGGAAGTCACTAAAGAAGAAGTCACTCGTAAACGTATCAGTAAGGGCAATGGAAAGGTCGCCGTTATAGCGGTCTTCCCAATCGCGCATCATGCGGTAGTGGCCTTCAAGCGGACGTTCGTTTTCGGCGTCGGCAAGAGCACCGTATACCATAGGCATTTCGTGGGCGTAGGTACCAATTGGGGTAAGGTCGTACTTGTAGGCAAACCAGGGGTTGCTCGTGCCGACAAGGTTCTCGGGCACTTCGTTTTTAAGGCGTTCAATAACATGACTATGCCAATCGGCACTAAAACGGCGACGCGTCCCGAAGTCCGCAAACTTGATATCTGGACGGTCACGAAGAATCGAAATCTTTTCGTCAAGACGGCGATCGCCCTCGCTCCAAGCTTCTTCAACTGACACGCCTTGGCTGGCAAGGAGGTTCTTGTAGTACAGCTCATTTACCTCGCTCATAACTACCGTTTCCCAGAGGCTTACGTTTGCCCAAGGGCCTTTCGCGGAAATAGCGAGGTCGTTGGTAACTTCATCCACTGCCACCGATACATCAACAAGTGTAAGATCGGCAAGGTGGTCAAGGTAGTCCTCGGTAAAACGAGCGCTACCATCTTGGGCTTTTAGCCCAGCTAAGTAGGCAATCTCTTCAGGACTAAAGCCCTGCTGAATGATTTCTTCAAAACGCGCTGTCAGTTCAGCAGGCGAGGCATACTCAGCAAGGGGGCGATCACTCGCGCGGTTCTTCATAGTAAAGGTTACTTCGGCATCAGGGTACTGCTCAAGGGCAATTTGCCCCATAGTTAGCTTGTAGTAGTCAAGCCCATCAAGAAGCTGACGTTCGGTTTCGGGGGTAGGAAAGGAAAGTAGTTCACTCATGACGTACTCCTTATTTAGCAAGCTCAAGGGCGCGCCCGGTAAGTATATCAACTGATTCGACCATACGCGCGCCAGCGGCTTCCATCTCTTTTATCGCTTCTTCACCATCAGTTGGCTGGAGGTTCACGGCTCGCATGGCGTCTTCTATAACAAGTACATAGAGTCGACCTTCGCCCTGGGGAACTTTCGTAGCGTCAATTGCCGAGTTTTTTACGCAGTAATCGGTGGCAAGGCCGCCAATGAGTAATGCGACGCGCTCACGGCCGTGGGGTGCGACGAGCGATTCAAGTGTTTCACCTTGGCGGGTGATGCCTTCGAATGCCGAATACCCATCGGTTTGCCCCATGCCTTTGTCGACAATAATGTCGGTAGGGAGGATGTTGAGATCTTTGTGGAGTTCAGCGCCTTCGGTGCCGGCGACGCAGTGCACTGGCCAAGCGTCTGGCCCGAAGTGGGGGGTTTCCTGAGGGTGTTGGTCACCTGAAGCTACGACAATGCCGCCGTTTTCACGCGTGAAGTCATTAAGGGCGTTGAGTGGGGTGATAACTTCGTCGCCATCTGTAACGGCAAGCGCGCCGCCAGGGCAGAAGTCGTTTTGTACGTCGACGTTTAGCGTAACGATTCTATCTACAGTAAGTGTTTCCATAGTAAGCTCCTTTGCTTAATTAGTGTATGTTTAACACTATCTGCCTACACTATAGAGCTTACTTAGTGTATTGTCAACACTAATTGCACAAAAAAGATAAAAACGGTATACTACCACTATGACGATGCCTTTAGAGATTGTATTTGTTCGCCACGGCCAGTCCGAGGCTAATGTGGTGGATAAATTAGACAAAGATGGTGACGATAATCCTCACATAGATACCGTAAATCAGCGTCCCGACTGGAAGCAGCGACTTTCGCCAAAAGGTATTGCGCAGGCAAAAACTGCCGGGCAATGGATTCGGGATAATTTAGGGGGCGTTGCTTCATTTAACGCGCGGTACGTATCGCCCTTTTTACGCACCCGTGAAACTGCTGCCTACTTAGGAGGGCTTGATATCGGCGAGTGGACGATTGACGACCGAGTTGCCGAGCGAAGCTGGGGTGTATACGGTACGGTTGCAAAAGCCGAACAGCGTTCGCAGTTTCCTCTTACTAGTAAGCTCCAAGAGGCTACGCCGTGGTATGTTCGCTTTGATGGTGGTGAAAGTATGCCCGATGTCTACGGGCGATTCCGCGATTTTCAAGGTACATTACATCGTGAGCAATCTGAGGCGCGGGTTATTGTCGTATCTCATGGCGACTTCATGAATGTAGTCCGCTACGGTATGGAACGCATGCGCCCCGAGCAGTGGGAGGCAATGGATAGAGACCCCCAGTACACCATACGTAATTGTAGTATTTTGCAGTATAGCCGTATCAATCCGGCAAACTCTAACGATATACGTGACAAAATTCAGTGGCGCCGCATGGTATACCCCGATGCGCCCCATGAATCACCTGATGGGGGTGAATGGGTTGAACTCCCGAAGCGCCAGCGGTTTACAGGCGAGGAGCTGCTAGCTCAGATAGAAATTGCTCCCCCGCTTCTTGAAAATGAGTAACCTATTCAAAGCTACGAGACAACGTCTCGAGTGTATCTGAGGTGAATCGGTGCAGCCGTGCTGGCCTGTGGGCACCTTCGCGTCGCATTTGGTCGGTTTCGACGGTAAGCCCGAGGCTAAGGAACTTTTTGCGGAAATTACGCTTGTCGAGTTCGTGACCGAAGACGGCCTCGTAGGCTGCTTGCAATTCAGCAAGGGTAAAGTACTGAGGAAGGAATGCATAGACGGCGTTCGTGTAGGTGAGTTTTGCAATGAGGCGGTCGTGGGCATATTTAATAATTGCTGCGTGGTCATAGGCAGTAGGAGGCAAAGAGTCAACCGGGAAGAAACTTACTACACTGTGTGCTTCATTAGGGCTAATTTCGCGGCCGCAGCCCATATAGGTAACAGAAACCGCATGGCCACGAGGGTCTCGGGCAACGGTATCAAAGGTATATAATTGTTCGATATAACTGAGCTGGGTTTGAATATTAATGCCTGCTTTGTATTCCACAATACGAGTAAGCGCTTCTATGGTTGTCTCCCCTTTAGGGCTATAGCCACCAGGCAGTGCCCACTTGCCTTTAAACGGGTCGTTCTCGCGCTGAATGAGGGCGACATTAAGTACGCCGTTAATAAGTTGGAAGATCACGGCGTCTACGGTAAGGGTTGGGGCAACGTACGGTGTTGTGTACTTCATACAATTAGTATACCCCATCTGCAGAATCTGCGGGACGACCTTCAATAATTACTTTATTAACAAAGTTTACGGTGATAGTGGAATCTTGCACAGTAAGGTGGGTAAGGGATACGTTTGGTGTGGTGGTGGCAGGATTACGGGTGACGTCATAATGGCTCCAGCCAAGAAGCCTTCCTACTGCGGCTCGAATAGCTTGGCCATGAGTCGCGACGAGGAGTACTGCGTTGGGATATTTTTGCTCTGCTTCATACATCCATGTCAACATGCGATCAGCTACTTCATTAAGCGATTCGCCTTCGGATAATTTGAAGTCAAACAGCTCTTCGTTAATACGATGAATAACCTTTGGGGTGTATATTGCAGCACGCGGTTTCCCATCAGCAACACCTTGCGTCATTTCTTGAAGTGCATCATCGATAAAGTAGCCTTTGTCTTGAGTGTTATTGTGTCGCAAGTAGGCCTCAATGAGTGCCTGCGCACGAACGGCGGGCGAGCTAAAGACAATATCTGGTGAGGGATACTCGCGTGTATACGCTTTTGCAAAGGCAAGTGCTTGTCGTTTCCCGTTATTGGTTATTGGTACATGGTTACTACGCCCGCCGATGAGTGTCCTATCGGTGTTTAACGTTGATTCGGGGTGTCTAGCTAAATATATTTCTGTCATAGTGAATTATATGGTTCCATTGTATACGGTTTCGGCCGCCATACGCCAGTCCCCCTTGGGGCTTAGACTCAGTCCAACCTTCGCGCCGTCGGGCATAGCCTGACGTTTCCATTGGTTTTGGTAGAAGCGGCGCATGAATACCTCAAGCCACTTTTCAACTTCTTCGGGGGTGCGAGTGTCCTCGAAGGCTTTAATAGCAAGAAAGCCTATTTTAGCGCGTGGCTCTTTCCAGCGTAAAAAATGGTAGAGGAAGAAATCGTGAAGCTCATACGGGCCAACGATAGCTTCGGTGCTTTGGGTGATCTCCGTGCCATCGCCTACAAGCTCGGGTGATACGGGGGTGTCTAGAATATCGTTAACAATACTTGCGGGGTATGGTGGAAGGCTTTGAGCGCCGTGACGTACGAGCATACGTACCAGTGTTTTTGGAATAGATGCGTTCACATTGTAATGCGACATGTGGTCACCATTATACGTACACCACCCAAGGGCAATTTCACTCATATCCCCTGTGCCAAGCGCGAGTCCGTTTAACTGGTTAGCCTTGTTAAACACGAGCGCCTGACGAATACGCGCCTGAGTGTTTTCATAGGTGACGTCTTGTTCGCCAGTATGGTGAAGCGCGTCAAGTTGGTTTTGCGATAACTGCGCGATGGGAATCTCCTCGTTTGTAATACCGAGTGAGGTGGCAAGCTCAATGGCATTGTTTTGTGTACGGTCTGAGCTGGCAACTCCTGGCATAGTAAGGGTGTGGATGAGTTCGCCTGGCTTTTTGCCAAGTACCTGTGCGGCTTGGATGGCTGCAAGTAAGGCCAAAGTAGAATCAAGCCCACCAGAAAGGCCAAGCACGACCTTTTCAATGGAGGCACTGCGCAGCCGCATAGCAAGGCCGGTGGCTTGAATGTTTAAAATAGTATCAAACCGTTCGGTAATAGCTTCGGCTGAACCCTTAGGGACAAAGGGATGAGGGTCAATAGCTCGCTCGAGCGTTGCTTGCGAGGGGGTGACGTAAGTGGGGGTAGCTACAATGTCGTGGCGCGAAGGGAAGTTGGTAGCTTTAAGGCGGTCATGCTGGATATGTGCCGCGTCGATATCTGCGAAAAGTAAAGGGCCTTGCTGGCTAAAAGGTGCACGCTCGGCAAGGGGTGTTCCAAGCTCGTTAATTAGGGCATGCCCGCTCATAACAATCTCCGCAGTTGATTCGGTTGGGCTGGCGCTGCTATACACGTAACCAGTGGCGAGCCTCCCAGCGGTATGGGCGACAAGGCCACGGCGATAGGAAGCCTTGGCAACTGCTTCTGGGGACGCTGAAGGGTTGGCTATGATGGTTGCCCCATTCGCCACAAGGTTGATACTAGGTTGCTCGGGCACCCATAGATCCTCGCAAATTTCGATACCAACGTACTGTGAACCTATCTGAAAGAGTTGGTCGCGACCAAAAGGGACACGTGCGCTGCCGAGCTGCACGGTGGTAGTGGTACGGGCGCCCCAAGTTTGGTACCATCGCTTTTCGTAAAACTCGTTATAGGTAGGAAGGTGCTGTTTAGGTACAATGCCGCGTACCTCCCCTTCTGATACGACCGCAGCACAATTATATAGGGCGTTTCCCTCTTGAAATGGAAGTCCAACGACTGCAGCGGTGTTTTTCCCTTTTGTGTGTTCAGCAAAAAGCTGTAGTGCCTGTGTTGCACCGCGCAAAATAGAGGGATGGGCCACGAGGTCCTGGAGGGTGTAGCCGGTAAGAGAAAGTTCAGGGAAGACGACGAGTGAGGTATCGTTTGCTGATGCCGCATCATATAGGTCAATATGGTGTGCAAGGTTTGTGGGGATGTCACCAACAGCAACTTCGGGGGTAGCGGTGGCGACTCGCAGATAGTCATCAGCTGGGCGGTAAGTGGGGGCTTTTTCAACATCTTTCATAGTTATCTTCCTTTTTACACTAAGTAGGTATATACTAAAGGTAGCGCATAGTTAGTGTTAAGTCAACAATAAGTAAGGGAGCAGCTATGGAACAGATGAAAAAGACGGAAACAATTCTCTACGGTGGAGCTTTTAACCCCCCTACCCTTGCCCACACGCAAATTCTGCAAGCCTGTGTTGAGTACGCGCGCCCCCGAGGTGCCGACGTCTGGGTTATGCCGAGTGGTAACCGTCTTGATAAAGTGATTCCCGTAACACGTGAACGACGCTTGGCATACGTAGCCGCTATGCTTGAAGATGTTTATAGTGAGGGAGTACGTACCGATATCATTACGACTGAGCTTGATAGGCCGGTTGCTGTAGAAACCTACGATACGGCTATTGAGCTTGAAGCGGCTTTTCCTGATAGGCAAATGACCTGGGTATTTGGCGCCGATTCAACCGAAACAATGGCAAGCTGGAAGCAGGGTGACTGGTTGCTTGAGAACTTGAACAAATTAGTGATCGAGCGTGAGGGGAGCCGAATTAATCCGTTAGCTAAACGAGCGATTACGCTATCGGTGACGACGCCACGTATAAGTTCAACTGAGGTGCGAAGGAGGCTTACTGTTGGAGAATCAGTTAAAGAGCTTGTAAGTGAAGGGGTTGGCGAACTACTGAGCCATTAAACGACGTGCTGCAGCGTAAGCGTTGTGCACCGCACTGAACCGCCGTTCTTCTTTAACTCATCGTTTTGGGTGGTAGTGATAGAGAGCCCACGTTCCCGTAGCGCTTGTTCAAGCACTGGTGCGCCGGCATTCATTACCACTGCACGGCCGGTGGATACCAAATTACAGGCGCTTACGCCGGTTGCTTCTTCGTAGGGCACCCAAATAATATCTGTTTGTGGGAGGGCGGTGATTTTCGCTAGGCTCTCTTCGGTAAAGGCCTCTTTACAAACCGCAATAACCCCGCGTTCAGTTTCGGTAGGCCATAGTATGGGCGCGATGGCGTAGTCGATATCGTAAAATTCACTATTTGGCAGGCCGGTAATGATGTTCATATTTGGCGAACCGTTTTCGTTGATGAGGCCAACGGTTTGTAGCCGCACTACATCGTACCCTAGTGTGTCTTCAATAAAGTCATGGACTTCCGAACCAGGGCTGGTGCGAAAGCCTTGTCCAGCGAATAAATAGGATCCATAACGAAGGGCATCACCCTGGCCACTGAAGTACCATGCTTCATTAGGAAGGTGGAGTACTCGTTTACCCATAGTGCGGAGGACGGATGTGTAGTAGGGGGTCTCTGCCTCGCGACCTTTCGGGAGGCGAGCCATAAGCATAGTTTCTTCGTCGATACCAAGAAGTGCTTCATTAGCAACAAATACCCCATCTTGGCAGTAGCGCGGTGGTTTTACAGAATCTACCTTTACCCCTGCTCTTGTGAGTGCCTTCTTGATGATGTGATGCTGCTGTATTGCCCGATGAAGCCGAAACGGCTCGTTTGCATGCATGTACGGATTGAGCTCAAGATCATTGCTCATATAATCAGCACCGCTCATAAGTACATGGCTATTGAATTGCGGACGCTCGACAGATACGGCAGACATAACTACGCCTAGTATACTACAAGTACATGTGCCGCTTCCAACGCTCAGCTCGTACTTAAGAGAGGATAAAAGCGACGACATTAATGAGGATAATGCCGACGCCGATACTGATAGCTGTTATGCCACCCGCTAGCTGCAGATTCACACGTTTAAAGAGCCCTTTAATACTTTCGGCAAATTTCTCAAGTTTGTGTGGGTGACGCTGCGTAAGCACCATAAGTACCGCAAACGGGATAACAGAAACCACTAAAAATAGTACAGAAAAGAGGATAGTCATACCTAGAATGCCCGAAACCTCGTTGATAATATTGCTTGCCATAAAGGTCGCTATAATTCCCGATAGACTTGTAATTGAGCGTATGTACCCAATACCAAAAATAGTAGCAAGCCCAGCCTTTTCAAACGTGCTCTTTTTCAAACGCGGTTTACGTTTGTGATATAAGTACCATACACCGCCTATAACAAGTAACGTACCAATAAAAATATTGAAACTTTTACTTACAAAAAATGCATCAACGGTCGAGTTTATGAAAGAAATTAGTATTTGCGGCTGAAAGAACTGGAAGAGGAAAAGCAAGGTAACAAATGAAGCAATAACACCCACCATAAGAGCAAGGGCATATGGCTGGTAGCGCTTGGTCTTTGCTACACCAAGCTGTACGGCGTATAGAGTGGGGCTAAACCCGGCAATAAGTGCTAATACTACCGTTACGACAAGGGTACCAATAACCGCCCAAATTGCATCGAATAATTCAGTCACCATGTTTTTATGGTACACTACAAACAATGAAGACGCACCCGCTTACAAGTCGAAACTGGTTGTACGTTGCGCTGGCGGCAATTGTTATTGGTATTATTTACCTCATGCCATTCATGGGCGCAGTTGCACTAGCAGCCCTTACGGCATATATGTTTTTCGGCACGTATAAAAAAATGCACCGTCGCATGAAGGCGGGTCCAGCGGCAACGGTAACCTTTTTCATAGCAGTTGTCGTTGTTCTTATACCTATTATTCTTATATCGGCGTTTACTATCATGCAGCTTGCGCATCTGGCGTCACAGTTGACAGTGTTTTTAGGTGGAAACCTCTCTTCGCTGCCATCGTTTATTCAAAATGCTATTCACTCAATTAACGCCGCTGCTGCACCCCTTACGGGTACCGATGCAATTATTACCTCGCAGGGTGTACTAGAGTTCATTAAAACGGTTGTTCCAGCGCTTATTGGAGCGTTAACGAGTTTCGTTACGACATTTGTTGGCGGGTTGCCAATGGCGGGTATTCTGCTTATTATTTATATTTTCTTATTCTTTGAATTCTTGGTGTACGGTGAAAAGATCGTTAAGAGCACCATTGCACTGAGCCCTTTTGAGCCTGATGTTACTCGGCTTTATTTAGCACGCGTTGGGCTTATGGCAAAAGCTATGGTTAATGGGCAGTTGTTTATATCGTTTATTATTTCAACACTTACCGCGCTTCTTCTTACTTTCACGTTAGGCCTTGGTGACTACTTCTTCCTTATGGTGGTCGCCTTCACACTCCTTAATTTAATTCCATTGGGGTCGGGGATTGTCGTGTTCCCAATTATAGTTATTGCCATGCTAAGTGGGGCGCTTTGGATGGGGCTTCTTGCTATGGTGCTCTTTATTCTTATTAGTAATATCGATGC
>MDTC01147832.1_pt1 | contig 14881 bp, 25 predicted proteins | sample 811181 | NCBI WGS metagenome assembly MDTC01 (sample SAMN05326644, study PRJNA326480) | marine metagenome | isolation source: seawater | place: Pacific Ocean: North | collected 2011 | reverse complement strand
TAAATCTTCCTGGTAAAAAAGGAAAAATTGCAAAAAAAATTATTAAAGAAATCCATCAAAGATTAGAGTTCCTTGTTGATGTAGGTTTAAACTATCTAACTCTTGATAGAAATGCAGATAGTTTATCCGGTGGCGAGGCCCAAAGAATAAGATTAGCTAGTCAAATTGGTGCCGGACTTGTTGGTGTAATGTATATATTAGACGAGCCATCAATTGGCCTTCATCAGAGAGATAACGAGCGTCTCTTAAAAACTCTTACGAAATTAAGAGATCTTGGTAACACTGTGATTGTTGTAGAACATGATGAGGATGCTATTAGAAGTGCTGACTATATTGTAGATATTGGCCCAGGTGCAGGTATTCATGGTGGCGAGATTGTAGCTCAAGGATCTCTCGAAAAGATTTTAGAAAATAAAAAATCTATTACTGGACGTTTCCTGAGCGGCAACGAAACAATTGATACTCCAGAAACACGCGTTCAAAAACAAAAAAATCTTGAGTTAAAATTACTAGGTGCTCAAGGTAATAATTTAAAAAATGTAAATGTATCTATCCCTCTTGGGCTTTTAACCTGTGTTACAGGAGTATCTGGCTCAGGAAAATCAACATTAATTAACGGAACGCTTTACCCCGCAGCAGCCCTTGCACTAAACGGTGCTATCAATTTAAAGCCATCTCCTTATACTAAAATTGAAGGTTTTGATTTGTTAGATAAATGCATCGATATAAATCAAAGTCCGATTGGGCGCACACCAAGATCAAATCCGGCAACATATACAGGGATTTTCACTCCAGTTCGTGAATTATTTGCCGGCACCCAAGAAGCAAGAGCAAGGGGATATAAAATTGGAAGATTTAGCTTTAATGTTAAAGGTGGTCGCTGCGAGGCTTGTCAAGGAGACGGTGTTATCAAAGTTGAAATGCATTTTTTACCTGACATCTATGTTGCTTGTGATGTATGTAAAGGTAAAAGATATAATCGTGAAACATTAGAAATTACTTATAAAGGTAAAAATATTTATGAAGTTTTAGATATGACAGCAGAACATGCACTAGAATTCTTCTCATCAATACCATCGATTAAAAAGAAATTACAAACTTTAGTTGATGTTGGTTTAACTTATGTAAAGCTTGGTCAAGCAGCGAGCACACTATCTGGTGGTGAAGCACAGCGTGTTAAATTAGCAAAAGAGCTTTCAAAAAGAGATACAGGACGAACCCTCTATATACTTGATGAGCCAACTACAGGACTTCATTTTGCAGACATAAAACAATTACTTTCAGTAATCGATCGATTAAAAAAACGTGGTAATACAATCGTAATAATTGAGCATAATTTAGATGTTATTAAAACAGCGGACTGGATTATAGATTTAGGTCCTGAAGGTGGTAGTGGTGGTGGAGAAATTATTGCAGAGGGGCCTCCAGAAAAGATAGTTGAAAGTAAAAAGTCTCATACTGGAGTTTTTTTAAAAAAACTTTTGAAGAAGTAAAATTAAAAAGCCGAGTTTAACTCGGCTTTTTAATTAATTAGCTTTCTAAATCGTCATTAAAGTCATCATCGAAATCAATATTTTCATCTCGAGGCCTATCAACAAGTTCAACATAAGCCATTGGCGCTTTGTCTCCTACTCTGAACCCACACTTTAAGATTCTAATATAACCACCTGGCCTATCCTCATATCTCGGTCCAAGCTCAGAAAAAAGCTTACCTACAACTATCTTACTCCTAGTTCTATCGAACGCAAGTCGACGATTTGCAACACTATCATTTTTTGATAGCGTAATTAAAGGTTCGGCGAATCGACGTAGCTCTTTAGCCTTAGGTAAAGTAGTTCTAATTATTTCATGCTCAACTAAAGAATTAGCCATATTCCTAAACATAGCCTTACGATGTGAAGAATTCCTGTTGAGTTGTCTGCCGGTATGTCGATGACGCATGCAAATTATTCCTATAAAATTTTTATAAAATGAATAGCTATTCTCGAATACTACTTGGAGGCCAATTATCAAGGCGCAAACCAAGTGATAAACCTCTAGAAGCTAATACATCTTTAATTTCAGTTAATGATTTTTTTCCTAAATTAGGTGTTTTTAAAAGCTCTACCTCTGTTCTCTGAACTAAGTCACCAATGTAATAAATATTTTCGGCTTTAAGGCAATTTGCAGAACGAACTGTAAGTTCTAAATCATCAACTGGCCTCAACAAAACAGGATCTATCTCTTCTTCTTGCTGTGCTGGTTCTAGTTCCTTTTCACCCTCAAGGTCTACAAATACAGCTAATTGCCTTTGAAGAATGGTTGCAGCACGACGAATTGCCTCTTCTGAATCTAGGGTACCATTAGTCTCAAGATCAATAATCAACTTATCAAGATCTGTTCTCTGCTCAACACGAGCGCTGTCTACAACATATGAAACTCTTCTAACAGGACTATACGAAGCATCAAGTTGCAACCTACCAATTGGCTTTGACTCCTCATCATCAATCTGTCTTGAATCAACAGGTTGATATCCTCTTCCCGAGGTTACTGTCAATTTCATTGATAATTCTCCAGATTCATTAAGATGAGCAATTACATGATCTGGGTTTTTTATTTCGACTTCATGATCAGTTTGAATATCGCCAGCTGTCACAATACCTTGACCTTTTTTGGTGAGTGTTAATACAGTTGATTCGCGCTCACTCATCACAATAGAAACGCCTTTTAAATTTAAAAGTATTTCAATGACATCCTCCTGAACACCCTCAATAGTACTGTATTCATGTAAAACACCATCAATTTCAACATCACTAATAGCCGCACCAGGCATTGAAGATAATAAAATTCTTCTCAAAGCATTTCCAAGAGTATGACCGAAGCCCCTCTCTAGCGGCTCTAATGTTATCTTTGCTCTGGTAGAGCTAAGCTCTTCAACATCTATTATATTGGGTGTAAGAAAATCACTTCCTGTACTTAGCATATTGTTACCTATAATTTAAATTAAATGTCTTTAAATAGAAATCTCTTACTTAGAGTAGAGCTCAACAATCAAGCTTTCATTTATTTCCGATGGTAAATCAGCTCTCTCAGGAGCCGACTTATATGTTCCTTCTAAACCATTTTCATTAACCTGTATCCAGTCAACATGACCTCGCTGCTTTGCAAGTGACATCGCAGCTTGAATTCGTAATTGTTTTTTAGCTTTCTCACGAACAGATACCTTATCGCCGGATTGCACTTGGTATGACGCAATATTTACAACTTTATCATTTACTAAAATAGATCCGTGAGATACTAATTGTCTAGCTTCTGCTCTAGTGGCTCCAAAACCTATTCGATAAACAACATTATCTAACCTTCCTTCCAACATCTGTAGTAGATTTTCACCAGTGGCCCCAGCCTGTCTTGCAGCTTTTTTATAATAGTTTCTAAATTGTTTCTCTAAAACACCATACAATCTTCTTACTTTTTGTTTTTCTCTTAACTGTACGCCGTAATCTGATAAACGACCCCTTCTTGCACCATGTTCACCAGGCATTGATTCTGGCTTGCATTTACTTTCAAAAGCTCTTACTCCACTTTTTAAAAAAAGATCAGTGCCTTCACGTCTAGATAGTTTGCAAGTTGGTCCTAAATATCGCGCCATAATATTGTTCCGTTATTAATTTCTTTTAGTATATAAATATATCTATACTCTTCTTTTCTTTGGTGGACGACAACCATTGTGTGGTATTGGCGTCACATCTGTAATACTACTAATAGTGTAACCACAACTGTGAAGTGCTCTCACCGCAGATTCCCTACCTGGACCTGGACCTTTTACTTCAACATCGAGATTCTTTAAACCAAATTCTTTTGCAGCATTACCTGCTCTTTCTGAAGCAACTTGAGCAGCAAAAGGTGTACTTTTTCTAGAGCCTCTAAATCCCGAGCCTCCAGCTGTAGCCCAAGATAAAGCATTTCCTTGCCTATCGGTGATAGTTATTATGGTATTGTTAAAAGAAGCGTGAATGTGAGCGACCCCATCAACAACAGTCTTTTTAACTTTTTTTCTATTACTTGTTGCACTTGGTTTTACCATAAATTTGAACCTTTAATTTCAACTTTAAAAAATATTTTATTTATTTGCGAATTGGTTTTCTCGGCCCTTTTCTAGTACGAGCATTTGTTTTTGTTCTTTGACCTCTAAGAGGAAGTCCTTTCCTATGCCTCAAACCCCTGTAACAACCTAAGTCGAGGAGCCTTTTTATATTCATTGATACTTCTCTTCTAAGATCGCCCTCAACTGACAACTTGGAAACTTCATTTCTCAAACTATCCATTTCAGTTTCCGACAATGAGCTAATTTTTGCTGCAGGATCAACTCCAACCGTATCACAAAGTTTTAAAGCTAAAGTTTTTCCAACCCCATAAATATATGTTAAGGAAACAGCAACATGCTTGTGATCTGGAATATTAACACCGGCTATACGAGCCATTAAACAATCTCCAAAAAGTATTTAAAAACAACTACTTAAAATTTAAAATCTATTTATTGTTTACTTGTTAGTCAATTTAATTAAGCTAACAAAAAAGGCGAAGTAGCATAACGCCCAAACAACCAAAAATCAAACCAAGCACTAGTGACAAATTAACCTTGGCGTTGTTTATGCCTTGGTTCTGTTTTGCAAATTACGCGAACCGAACCATTTCGTCGGATTATTTTGCAATCACGACATATTTTTTTAACTGATGCACGTACTTTCACAACAAACTCCAGATTAACAATTGTTAAATATAATCAATTTATCTTGGTGTTAAGCCACTACCACCAAAATTCTTTAAATTAGCCTTTTTCATCACAGAATCATACTGATGCGACATCAAGTGAGATTGAACTTGAGCCATAAAATCCATTACAACCACCACCACAATCAAAAGCGAGGTACCACCTAAATAAAAAGGTACATTTGCAAACACCTGCAAGAACTGAGGCAACAAACAAATACCTGCCATATACAAAGAGCCAAACATAGTAAGTTTTGTCAAAACGCCATCAATATATTCTGCTGATTGTTTACCTGGTCGAATACCTGGAATAAATGCTCCTGATTTTTTCAAATTATCTGCAACCTCATCTGGATTAAACATCAAGGCTGTGTAAAAGAAGCAGAAGAAAATTATGAAGGCTGTAAATAATAAAACATTCAATGGTTGACCAGGACTAATATATAAAGCCAACTCTTGTAGCCATTCAGAACCGCCTGAGGATTGACCAAACCATTGTGCTATTGATGCTGGAAACAATAAAATACTAGAAGCAAATATAGCTGGTATGACACCTGCCATATTAACCTTTAATGGTAAATGGCTTGATTGAGCAGCAAATACTTTTCTTCCTTGTTGTCTTTTTGCATAGTTGACTGTTATACGTCTTTGGCCTCTTTCAATTCTGACAATAAAAAATATCAAAGCTATTGCCAAAGCCAAGACAAATAGTAATAAAGGAAGATTCATTTCTCCAAGACGAGCTTGCTCTAGAGATTGAAATACTGCACCGGGTAAGCCAGCAACTATACCAGCGAAAATCAAGAGACTTATTCCGTTACCAATACCACGTTCAGTTACCTGCTCTCCCAACCACATCATAAATACTGCACCAGTTACTAAAGATATAACCGCAGGCAGGTGGAAACCAAAACCAGACATATAAGACAAACCTTGATTTGCAAGGCCAGCTGACATTCCTATTGATTGAACTAAAGCTAAAGCGACAGTAAGGTACCTTGTATACTGGGTAATCTTTCTACGACCTTGCTCACCTTCTTTTTTCAACTGACTTAAATTATCACTAACAGAACCCATCAATTGCATAATTATCGAAGCTGATATGTATGGCATGATACCCAGAGCTAAGATGCTCATTCTCTCTAAAGCACCACCTGAAAACATATTAAATAAGCTTAATATTGTCCCCTCATTTTGATTAAACATATCAGCCAAACGATCTGGATTAATACCGGGGACAGGAATATGTGTACCAATTCGATATATGATAATAGCTAGCAAGACGAAACGAAGACGAGTCCATAGTTCGCTAAGTCCAGTTTGCATATTTGATGTTAATTCAGGTCTTGCCATAATTATCAAAATTCAAAAAAGTTAGTTTTCTATTGAGCCGCCTACAGCTTCAATAGCTTTACGTGCTCCGGATGAGACACGTACACCTTTAACATTAATTGGTTTATCAATTTCACCATGAAGAAAAATTTTTGCTTGTAAAATATTTTTACCAATTAAGCCATTGCTTTTGAGAGTATCTAAATTTATTACATCTTCTTGCAACGAAGCTAAAGAAGACAAACGAACTTGATCACTAAATCTACCTATTCGAGAAGTAAAGCCGTATTTTGGCATCCTTTTTTGTAAGGGCATTTGCCCACCCTCGAAGCCTGGGCTAACAGATCCACCAGATCGAGATTTTTGACCTTTATGGCCTCTACCACAAGTCTTACCCAAACCACTTCCAATTCCACGACCAACTCGTTTTGAACCTTTTTTGTGACCTTCGGCAGGCTTTAAATTATTTAATCTCATTGTTTCACTCATTACTATGCTTCCTGAACACTTACTAAGTAAGAAACCTTATTAATCATTCCTCGATTTGAGGGTGTATCTTCAACTACTACTGAATGATTAATTCTACGAAGACCTAAACCTCTTAGACAAGATTTATGAGATTTTAGACGCCCCGCACTACTTCTAATTTGTGTGACAATCACTTTCTTTTCCGCTGACATGAGTGTTAACTCCAATCACTTACAATATTATGACAAAATATCTTTTACTTTTTTCCCGCGTTTTTCAGCAATTTGCTCTGGAGAGCGCATTCCACAAAGACCTTTTATAGTTGCTCGTACAACATTAACTGGATTAGTTGATCCATAGCATTTCGCTAAAACATTGTGAACCCCTGCTACTTCAAGAACAGCCCTCATAGCACCGCCCGCTATTACCCCTGTACCGTCTGATGCGGGCTGCATGTAAACTTTGGATGCACCATGAGAAGCACGAACTGGATACTGTAAAGTACCAGAGGACAATTCAACATTAACCATATTCCTACGAGCGGATTCCATAGCTTTTTGAATAGCTAAAGGAACTTCTCGAGCCTTTCCTCGTCCGAAACCAACTTTACCATTGCCATCACCAACGACCGTCAAAGCTGTGAATCCGAAAATCCTTCCGCCTTTAACTACTTTGGCAACTCTATTGACTTGAACAAGTTTTTCGTGAAGACCTTCTTCGTTTTCTTTATTTTGTTCTTTAAAAGCCATATAAATATCCTAAAATTTTAATCCTGCTTCACGAGCGGAATCAGCAAGAGCTTTAACTCGACCGTGATACTTGTAACCACTTCTATCAAAAGAAACCGCATCTACTCCAGCAGCTTTGGCCTTTTCTGCAATTAAAACACCTACAGATTTAGCAGCTTCAACATTTCCAGTTGAATTCTTGCGTAGATTTTTATCTAGTGTTGAAGCGGAAACAATAACCTTATCCCCTGCAGCTGAAATTATTTGTGCATAAATATGCTTCGGAGTCCTATTAACACTTAATCGAAGCGACCCCAACTCTTTAATTTTTATCCGACTTCTTCTTGCTCTTCGAAGTCTTGCTTTTTTATTTTCACTCATAACTAATCCTTTCAACGCACCGCAGTTTTAGCGTAATACTTTATTTCTTCTTCGCTTCTTTTCTTCTAACATGCTCGTCAGCATATCTGACACCTTTTCCTTTGTAGGGCTCAGGAGGTCTAAAAGAGCGAATTTCTGCTGCAACTTGTCCCACTAATTGTTTATCTATGCCTTTTATTACCACCTCTGTTTGACTTGGTGTCTCAGCGGAGACACCTTCAGGCAACTCGTAATCTATTGGATGAGAAAAACCCAAAGTTAAATTTATTTTTTTTCCAGCCGCCTTAGCTCGATAACCAACACCATTAAGGACTAATTTTTTTTCAAAGCCTTCACTAACACCAATAACCATATTGTTCACTAATGACCTAAATGTACCAGATAAGGCTTTAGACTCTTTAGTTGAATCATTTGCAGAAAAAGTGAAAACATTTTCTTCAAAATTGATATTCACTAGTTTATGTATAGGAAGCTCTAGCGATCCTTTGGCACCTTTAATAGCTAATAAATTAGCATCTAATTTAACATCCACTCCTGATGGAATATTAACTGGATTATTTGCGATTCGTGACATACTAGATAACCTAACTTATTTAAAAAAATCTAAAAAACGGTACAGAGTATTTCTCCGCCGATACCTTCTGTTCGTGCTTGTTTGTCTGTCATTAAGCCCTTACTTGTAGAAACAATTGCAATACCTAAACCACCATTTACTTTTGGTAAATCCTCAGCACCTTTATAACTTCTTAAACCAGGTCGACTTTCTCGCTTTATTTCTTCAATAACCGGCATACCATTAAAATATTTAAGTCCAATATTTATAAAAGACTTTCCATCCACGAGCTGCTCTTCAACTGAAGATATATATCCTTCATTCATTAATACATTAGCTATGGAGTTTTTTATTTTTGATGAGGGAATACCCACAGCAGTCTTAGCTGCCATCTGGGCATTTCTAATTCTTGCTAACATATCAGCGATTGGATCTTGCATACTCATATAAATTCTCCACTAAACCTTAATAGAGTTGTGAATCTCTCTAATTTACCAACTAGCCTTTACTAGACCTGGTACATAACCTTGCATTGCTGCTTCTCTCAACTTGTTTCGACAAAGACCGAATTTTCTATAAACACCATGAGGACGGCCAGTAACCTGACAACGTCTCCTTTGCCTACACTTGCTTGCGTTTCTTGGCTGCTTTTGAAGAGCCATTTGAGCCTCCCAACGCTCTTCTTCAGATGCATTTTGATCAATTATAATTGCTTTCAATGCCGCCCTCTTTGCTGCAAATTTGGCAACTATTTTAGAACGCTTTTTCTCTCTCTGGATCATGGACTGTTTAGCCATTAAAAATTCCCTCTAATTCCGGAATGGAAAATTAAAAGCAGATAATAAAGCTTTACCCTGCTCGTCAGTTTGTGCCGTAGTGGTGATAGATATATCTAAACCCCGAATAGCGTCAATCTTGTCATAATCGATCTCTGGAAAAATAATCTGCTCAGTGACACCCATTGTATAATTGCCTCTTCCGTCAAATTTAGAGCTAAGACCCCTAAAATCACGAATCCTTGGAATAGCAATAGAAATCAGTCTGTCTAGAAATTCGTACATACGCTCTCTACGAAGAGTAACCTTACAACCAATAGGCCAATCTTCTCGCACTTTAAAACCTGCAATTGATTTTCTTGCACGAGTCACAATAGCTTTTTGTCCTGCAATTTGCTCAAGGTTGGCAACTGCATTTTGAAGAATTTTTTTATCTCCAATTGCCTCTCCAACACCCATATTTAGTGTGATCTTAGACAAACGAGGAATCTCCATAACGTTATCAAGACCAAGCTCACTTTGAAGTTTTGGAGCGATTTCTTGTTTATATAAGTCTTTTAATCTAGCCATTTATATAAGCCTATTTAATAACATCATTATTAGATTTAAAAAAACGCACTTTGTTGCCATCGTCTTCAAATCGAAAACCTATTCGGTCAGCCTTATTAGTTGTTGGGTTATAAATTGCAACATTAGAGCACTCAATTGGAGCCTCTTTCTCAACTATACCACCGGCTACACCAGCTTGAGGGTTAGGCTTAGTATGCTTCTTCATCATGTTTATTCCAGAAACAATAAACCTTCCATCATTTAAAACTTTTGTAATCTTGCCTCGCTTTCCTTTATCCTTGCCGGCAATAACTATTACTTCATCTTCACTTCTAAACTTATTCATAACTCTTCTTTCTTTCTCATAATTGAGCAAAAACTTATAATACTTCTGGAGCTAAAGATATAATTTTCATAAATCTTTCACTTCGAAGCTCTCGTGTTACGGGACCAAAAATTCTAGTTCCTATAGGTGCCAATGACTGATTCAATAGAACTGCTGCATTATCATCAAAACGAATCAAAGAGCCATCTGTTCTTCTTACCCCTTTTTTCGTTCGAACAACGACAGCATTCATCACCTGACCTTTTTTTACCTTACCGCGAGGAATAGCTTCTTTGACTGTTACTTTAATGATATCTCCAACTCTTGCATAACGACGATGAGAGCCGCCCAAAACCTTAATGCACATTACGCGACGTGCACCACTGTTATCGGCAACCTCTAAATAACTTTCAGTTTGAATCATCGTAAAACTCCAAAACTTTTAATTCTTAATCTTGTCTTGCTTTCTCAACTATATCTTGCAAAATCCACGTTTTAGTTTTTGACAAAGGTCGGGATTCACTAATAGCTACTACATCGCCAGATCTACACTCATTTTTTTCATCATGAGCATGTAATTTTGATGAACGGACCAAATATTTCCCATAAATTGGATGCTTAACTTTTCGCTCTACTAAAACAGTTATTGTCTTATCCATTTTATCGCTGACAACTTTGCCAATAACTTTTCTAACATTGTTTTCTTGTTCAGTCATCATTTACGCCTTTTGAGGTTCATTCAAAATAGTTTTAATTCTCGCAATGTTTCTCTGATTACTTTTCAGTAAATGAGTTTGAGATAATTGCCCAGTTGCTTTTTTTGTTCTCAGAAAAAACTGCTCTTCAAGCAACTTATTTAACTCTTTTTCTAAATCAACTTTAGATTTTTCTCTTAATTCACTAGCTTTCATTACATTACCGTTCGTTTAACAAATGTTGTTGATAACGGAAGTTTTGCGGCAGCTAAAGCAAAAGCTTCTCGAGCCAACTCCTCAGGCACACCTTCAACTTCATAAAGAACTTTTCCTGGTAAAATCTCAGCTACCCAGTATTCAACATTACCTTTACCCTTACCTTGACGAACCTCTAAAGGTTTTTGAGTTATAGGCTTGTCAGGGAAGATACGGATCCATATCTTACCTCCCCGTTTTATATGTCTAGTCATCGCTCTTCGAGCAGCCTCTATCTGTCTAGCAGTGATACGGCCACGACCGGTAGACTTTAAAGCAAATTCACCAAAACTGACCTTACTACCTCTATGAGCAAGACCTCGATTACGACCTTTTTGTGTCTTTCTAAATTTTGTTCGTTTAGGTTGTAGCATTATCAAAAAACTCTTATAAATAAATTAAATAATATTAACTATTACTATTTGATTGATCAGTAGTTGAAATATCCTCTAGTATCTCGCCTTTGAATATCCAAACTTTGACGCCTAAAATACCATATGTAGTAAGTGCTTCATGTGTAGAGTAATCTATATCTGCACGCAAAGTATGCAAAGGCACCCTTCCTTCACGGTACCATTCACTTCTAGCGATTTCAGCTCCACCTAATCTGCCGCCAATTTGAACTTTTATCCCTTGAGCTCCAGATCGCATAGCATTTTGGACTACTCTTTTCATAGCACGTCGAAACATAACTCTTCTTTCTAGCTGGCTAGCAACATTTTGTGCAACCAAATTTGCATCTAGATCAGGCTTACGAATCTCCTCAATATTGATAGTAACTGGAACTCCTAGTTTTTTAGTCAAGTCTTGTCGTAACTTCTCAACATCCTCACCTTTCTTTCCAATAACTATTCCTGGCCTCGCTGTATGTATTATGACCTTTGCGGTATCAGCAGGCCTCTCAATAACTACTTTACTGACAGAAGCATTTTTTAATTTTTTTTCAATATACTCACGTATTTGGATGTCACCGATTAAATGTTTTGCATAATTTTTATTTTCCGCATACCAAATCGAAGCATGCTTTTTTGTAATGCCTAATCTAATTCCTGTAGGGTGAACTTTTTGACCCATATGGTCCTCTCCTAATCAACTATATCAATCAGCTACTTTAACGGTTATATGACATGAGCGTTTTAAAATTCGATCTGCTCTTCCCTTTGCACGAGGTCTCAATCTTTTTAATGTTCTACCTTCATTAACAAATGCAGTAGAAACTTTTAACTCATCAATATCAGCACCTTCATTATGTTCAGCATTTGCAATAGCCGAGTTAAGTAATTTTAAAACGATCGCGGCAGCCTTCTTGTTACTGAAGGTCAAGATATCAAGAGCATCTTCAACTCTCTTTCCTCTTATTTGGTCGACAATCAATCTAACTTTTTGTGCCGAAATCGTCGCTCCAGTTAATTTTGCTGACACTTCCATTAATTTAACCTCTAACTAATTTATTTAGCCTTTTTGTCCGCCACATGCCCTTTGTAAGTACGTGTAGGGGAAAACTCTCCTAATTTATGACCAACCATATCTTCAGTGATAAAAATCGGAACGTGTTGACGGCCATTATGAATTGCAATCGTCAAACCAACCATTTCGGGAGAAACCATAGATCTTCTAGACCAAGTTTTAATAGGTCTTTTTTCATTTTTTTCTATAGCGTTCTCAACTTTCTTCATTAAATGAAGATCGATGAATGGGCCTTTTTTTAATGATCTTGGCACTCTCTATTCCTCTTTATTTTTTTGCTTTTCTTCGTCTAACAATTAAATCGTTAGTACGCTTGTTCTTTCTAGTTTTATATCCTTTGGTTGGAACGCCCCAAGGAGAAACAGGGTGTCTCCCTCCAGAGGTTCTACCTTCACCACCACCATGCGGGTGATCTACAGGATTCATGGCTACACCTCGAACTGTGGGACGAACACCCCTCCATCGAGAAGCACCGGCTTTACCTAGCGAGCGGAGGTTGTGTTCACTATTAGACACCTCACCTAACGTAGCTCGGCAATCAACTAAAACTTTACGCATTTCGCCAGAGCGTAATCGCAATGTTGCATATGTTCCTTCACGGGCAACAAGCTGACAACTACCGCCTGCACTTCGAATCATTTGAGCACCCTTACCAGGCTTCAACTCAACACAATGAATCAAACTACCTACAGGTATGTTGCGAAGTGGCAAACAATTTCCTGGTTTTATTGGTGCGTCTTCACCAGAGATAATGGAGTCACCTTTACTAACATTTTTAGGTGCAATTATATATGTGCGTGAACCATCAGCATAAAGTAATAAAGCTAAATGGGCTGACCTGTTAGGATCATATTCTAGTCTTTCAACTTTTGCTGGTATGCCATCTTTGACTCTTTTAAAGTCGATTATTCTGTAGTGCTGTTTGTGGCCACCACCTTTATGTCTTGTTGTAATGCGACCAGCATTATTTCTACCACCAGTTTTACTTTTTTTAGCAAGTAATGGCTGGTAAGGCGCACCCTTGTGTAAGTCTGGATTCACAACTCGGACAACAAAGCGTCTTCCTGGTGAGGTTGGTTTACTTTTTACAACTGGCATATGAGTTATTCCTAAAAATCCTAAATACTAACGGCAAATTATTCTGCCGAAGAAAAATCAATATCAAAACCATCAGCCAAGCGAACGTAAGCTTTTTTTACACTTGGTCTTCGGCTTTCGCCATAACGATTACGCTTTAATTTACCTTTTAAGTTACTGACTTGAACGCCATCAACTTTAACTTTGAATAGTTTCTCCACAGCTTTTTTTATTTCGAGTTTATTCGCATTTTTTGCAACTTTAAAAACGAAAGTATTAGCGGTATCCCCTGCCAATGCAGCTTTTTCAGATATATAAGGAGAATGAAGTATTTTTAATATTCGCTCTTGATTCACCCCAACACCTCATCGAATTTTTTTAGTGCGTCAACAGTAATAATTATCTTCTCATTGGCAACCAAGCTAACCGGATCAGCAGCTTGAACGTCTATAACATCCACTCCAGGAATGTTCCTTGAAGATAAATACAAATTATTATCTACTTGCTCAGTAATGATTAGTGCTTTACTAACATTTAGCTCATTTAATTTAGCAACTAAATCTTTAGTTTTTGGCCCTTCCAATTCAAACGATTGAATAGCAATTAAACGATCTTGTCGAGCTAACTCTGAGAGGATTGAACGCAATGCAGCACGATACATCTTGCGATTAACTTTCTGAGAAAAATCCTGATTTTTCTTAGCAAACGTGACTCCACCGGATCTCCATAATGGACTCCTGATCGTACCAGCACGAGCACGTCCAGTGCCTTTTTGTCGCCATGGTTTTGCTCCACCACCGCTAACTTCCGAGCGAGTTTTTTGAGCACGCGTACCTTGTCGAGCTCCAGACAAATAAGCCACTACTACTTGATGAACAAGATCTTCGTTATATTCTTTGCCAAATGCAGAATCGGATAATTCAACTGTACCTGATTTAGCTTTACCAATTTTAGCAAGTGCTAATTGCATATTGCCTATACCTCTATGAACCAGTGTTATCTTTTAACTTAATAGCAGGCTTAAGAATGATATCTCCGCCAGGCGCACCTGGGATAGCACCCTTAACAAGAATCATATTGCGCTCTGAATCCACCCTTACTACTTCTAAATTTTGAACGGTCACTTGCTCAGCACCCATGTGCCCAGACATTTTTTTTCCTTTAAAAACTCTACCAGGTGTTTGGCATTGACCTATAGAACCATTCGATCTGTGTGATATGGAGTTACCATGAGTAGCGTCTTGCATACTAAAGTTCCAACGTTTTACTCCACCCTGAAAGCCTTTGCCTTTGGATTGGCCTGTGACATCGATCTTTTGACCTGCCTCGAAAATATCAACAGTTAATTCGCTACCAATTTCGAGATCTTTTTCTGACTGATTAAGCCTTAATTCCCACAATCCTCTTCCAACACCTGTTTCAGCTTTTGAAAACAAACCTTCAACGCTTTTATTAACTCTATTAGCTTTTCGAGAACCTGCAGTGACTTGAATGGCATCATAACCATCAGACTCACAAGTTTTTAT
>MDTC01224063.1_pt1 | contig 14886 bp, 12 predicted proteins | sample 811181 | NCBI WGS metagenome assembly MDTC01 (sample SAMN05326644, study PRJNA326480) | marine metagenome | isolation source: seawater | place: Pacific Ocean: North | collected 2011 | reverse complement strand
TGAGATGGTCATCGCACCTTCCATTAAGACAGAGGGCAAGTTCTTCCAAATGAGCCGCTAGGCACCAACACAAGAGTAAGACAGAAGACAAGATCTTCCAGATGACCCGCTAGCCGCCTCATATCAGACAGTACGAACTTAACCTGGAGGCCATACATGGCACAGGCAACCGGCATGATAGAGATATTAGACCCCACCGCCGAGGATGTACCCGAGGAGTTGGGTCTCAGCGACACCCTGCCCGATATCAAGGGCAAGGTTGTTGGGCTACTTGAAAACCGCAAGTACCACGCCGACGCTTTCTTGGGTGAACTAAAAGAAGTTCTGCTCAAGGAATACGGCGCTGCTAAGGTAGTGTACGCGACCAAATTCACCTACAGCGCTCCCTGTGCTGAAGACACCATCGACTCTCTCTCCGAGGAATGTGACGTGGTGATCCACGCCATCGCCGATTGAGGATCCTGCACAGCGTGGGGTCTCCACGACACGGTGATGACAGAGTCCAAGGGTGTACCGTCCGTTAGCGTAATTACCAGCACCTTCACCAGGGCCGCCCACGCCAGGGCCACAGCTCTGGGAATGCCCGGAGCTCGCATCGTGGTGCTGCCCAGTCCGCTGGCCCCACGCACTGTGCCTGAGGTCCAACAGATGGCCCACGAATACGCCCCGGAGATCGTAGGTCTACTAACCGGAAAATAAGTCTTATAAAAGACAATCCCCCCTCCCTCACGCATGGGGGAGGGCTAGGGTGGGGGCACTCATCCCACCGTAAACCATCCGAGATTAGACAACCAAAAGGGCCATCACGGCCCTTTTTTAATGGCCAACGAATATTGACTCCTCAGCCGTTCAGCCCGAAAATCACTGCCTAATCATTCACTTAAGAGGTCAATCATCGTGAGTTCCGTCTCCCTAAAGGCCCGACGCATCGACGTTCCCGACTCGTTTCAGGCCATCCAGGATTATTGCTGGGAACAGGGCTGGACGGACGGCCTACCGGTGGTGCCTCCCACTGAACCATTGGTCAGGGAGATGCTAGCAGGCTACGGAGGGGATCCGTCGTTCTCCTTAGGAATCATGCAGCCAAGGAACGCTCAGGCAACCCTGGAAAAACTGGCCATCAATGCCGTGATGGCTGGCTGCAAGCCCGAGTATTTCCAGGTGGTCGTAGCGGCGGTTAAAGCATCTTTGGACAAGGATTTCAATCTCGGAGGCAACGCGGCCACAACTGGCGGCGCTGCTCAGGTCATGATCATCAACGGCCCCATAGCAGCCGAGCTGGACATCAACGGCGATGCTGCCTGTTTTGGGCCTGGATCACGCTCCAACGCGGCCATCGGCCGGGCATTGCGATTGGTTATCCGAAACGTCGGTGGTCTGATCCCAGGGGAGATGGACAAAGCCACCCTGGCCACCCCAGGCCGGTACAGCTTCTGCTTCTCAGAGAATGAAGCCCGCAGCCCGTGGGAACCAAGGAACATAGAGGTTGGCTATGCCGAAGGATCCAGCACCGTCACCTTGATGGCCGTCAGAGGCGTTTACACCCTCATGGAAACGACGGTTTCCTCCGGTATTGAGGTCTTGCAGACGATTGTCGGCAACATGCAAGCGGTCGGCATCTCCAACTACTACCAGATCGGCACGGGAGCCCAGATCGCAGTGGTGCTTTGTCCGGAACACGCCGAGGAGGTAGCCGCAGCCGGCCTATCAAAGTCCGACGTTCAAGAATTTATCTACCAGAACGCCCGCATGCCCATAAGCAAGCTGGTGGGGCGGGCACACTACGGAAACCGCAACTGGCCTAGCTGGATCGACGAGAACAACCCAGAGACCCTGGTGCCGATAGTACGCTCTTCGGAAGACCTGATGGTCTTGGTGGCTGGCGGTGATGGCCGCCACTCCGCTTGGCTGGCGGGTTGGGGAGTAACCAGAATGGCGTCGGAAGAAATCATCAAACAAGCCTAGGCCAAATCCGCATCCCGTCATCAAGCCGCCGATCCGATATCTGTTGCCAGAGGATTCTCTCTTTGGTATCCCAGGCCATATTTCCTCTGGATATGTGCCTGTACGCCATTGGCGTGACAACTTCGGCTTGACCCTATTTCCTCCTTAACCGTAAATTTACTTACGGAATATTTTCCAGGCATGCGCCTCACCACAGAGGTTTTCGGAATCAATTAGGAACCTCACGCATCTTATTCGATTCAGAGCAAGACCACGGCGGGTTCGAATCACTGACGATCATAAGGCCGAATTTTCAAGGCTTCAACAGCCCAATCCGTAAGTCCAACAGAGATTCCCATACGTATGGATAACTACAGGTGCTCATTTCAACTTCCAGAACAGCTAAAAAGCGGCCTGTATAACGGAATTAGCAAAAAAACTGCCAATCTCATTATGTATCACGGTTATCTAACAGAACCAATACAACAATGATACAAACCACATTGACGAAATCGAGCATCAACTGCTAAAATAGCGCTATCAACCCGAGGTAAGGAATCATGGCACAACGCACTACAATCGCACCTGAAACTACAGAAGAAACCGGCGAAAAAGCCGTCACAGAATCAACAGTTGAAACCAACGGTGAACCCGCCGTTTCTACCTGTCGGCATCACTGGGTCATCCAGCCAGCCGACGGTCCAGTAAGCAATGGCTCTTGCCAGGTTTGCGGGGAGACCCGCGAATTCAAGAACTATGTCGAGTCTGCCACCTGGGGCGACAGCCGAATCACCAACAAGGCGGCCTCCGCCTCCACGGAAGAGTCAACCTCTGACGACGAAGACGTGAGCGGCCAGCAGATGGAACAGACGCAGACGAAGAGGGAGAGGAGTAACACACCCTTCACCCGCTATTAAGCCACGCTGACATCAATTCGCGACCAATGATTGGCCGGTCAATCTTCACCGAAATTCGGTGGTTAGATTACCGGCCAATGGTTTGTTTTGGACCAATCCCACCCTGCGCCACTAAGGTTTCTCAAGTCCTGGCAAGCGCGTAGCTCCAAAACGCTGAACCACAATCACAAAATGCACTATCTAAACCCTTGTCCCCGCGGGGCAACCAGGGTTTATAATAGCCACTGCCAGGGAGTTGGGGTATTCATCCTTTGGGAAATCCCGCCGCTTCGTGGCATTATGCGGACCGCACGGCCGCATTTTGTGGGGAGGCAGACGGGGTTAAGTGTTCACGCACCTTCACGTTCACACCGAGTACAGCATGTTGGACGGCATCAGCCGGATACCCAACCTGGTGGCACGTACCAAAGAGTTGGGGATGGAATCCCTGGCCATCACCGACCATGGCACATTCTACGGCGTCGTGGATTTCTACTCGGCCTGCAAAGAAGTTGGCATCAAGCCAATCATCGGCTGTGAAGTCTACGTAGCCCGCGACAGCCGGTTCGATAAAGGCCCATCCGAACGCAGCCCCAACCATCTGGTATTGCTTGCCCGGGACAACACCGGCTACCGCAACCTGATGCGGTTGGTCACCAAAGCCCATGTTGACGGATTCCACTACTGGCCTCGCATCGACAAAGGCCTTCTAGAAGAATACGGCCAAGGACTGGCCGTGTTATCTGCTTGCCCCTCGGCAGAGGTTCCACGCTTGCTCGCCGACGGCAACGACGCTGAAGCAGCCAAAGCCGCAGGTTGGTACAAAGAACGGTTCGGCGACGGCTATTTCTTGGAGATCCAGCGCCACGAACACGTCCCCAACTTGCCCAAGATCAACGAGGGTTTGGTCACCCTGGGCAAGAAGATGGACCTTCCGCTGATCGTCACCAACGACGCGCATTACGTAAACAAGGTGGAGTCTCCCCTCCAAGACATCTATATCTGCATCCAGACCAGCACCACCATCAATGATGAAAAACGCCTCCGCATGGAGGATGATTCCTACTACATCAAGAGTCCGGCCGAGATGGCCCAGCTCTTCCCCGATTTTCAAACGGGGTTGGAAAACACTCAGCTGGTTTCCGACATGTGCAACGTGGAATTGGATTTTGGCCAGAGTCATCTGCCCAAGTACAACACTCCCAACGACATGGATGCCGACGAGTACCTGGCCCAGTTATGCGAAGAGGGATTCAGACGCCTGTATCCCCATCCAACAGCTGAAGCCATCGAGAGACTCAAATACGAGCTGGACGTCATCCGCTACACCCAGTTCGCCAACTACTTCCTCGTCGTCTGGGACATCATCGACTTTGTCAGGAAGAACAACATCGTCTACGGTGTGCGGGGAAGCGCCGCCGCCAGTGTGGCCCTATATTGCCTTGGCATCACCGAGGTTGAACCCCTGGAGTACCGGCTGGTCTTTGAACGTTTCCTGAACCTGGAACGTAAAGAGATGCCGGATATCGACCTGGACTTCCAGGACGACCGCCGGGACGAAGTCCTCCACTATGTGATCGACCGCTACGGCAACGACAAGGTGGCCCAGATAATCACCTTTGGGACCATGGGTGCCAAGGCGGCTCTCCGTGACGTGGGCCGCGCCCTTGGCATGGGCTACGGGGATGTGGACAGAATCGCAAAGATGGTGCCTCTCAAGGCCCGAACCCTGGACGACGCCCTGCGGGTGAGTCCCGAGTTGAAGGCGGCCTACGATCAAGAACCCGCAGTGAATAAACTGGTGAACAATGCCCAAGGACTGGAGGGCATAGTCCATCACGTGAGTACCCACGCCGCCGGTGTATTGATTGCAGATGAACCGTTGACCGAAACCGTGCCACTGCAGAGACCGGCCAAGGGCGACGAGAATAGCCCGGTATTGATGACCCAGTACTCCATGGAACCGGTTGCCCACCTGGGCCTGTTAAAGATGGACTTCCTGGGGCTGACCAACCTCACGATTCTAGACCGGGCCGTGAAACTGGTCAAAGAAAGCAAGGGCGTGGATATCGACCTGCAAACCCTGGCCCTTGATGACGAATCAACCTACGAACTTCTGTCGTCTGGCGATACCAACGACCTGTTCCAACTTGAAAGCGCTGGCATGCAGAGGTACATCAAAGCCCTGAAGCCTTCCAACCTGGGCGACATCGCGGCGATGATCGCGCTCTACCGTCCAGGCCCCATGGAAAACATCGAGACTTTTATCGATGCCAAACATGGCCGTAAACCAATGGTGTTCCCGCATCCAAGCCTAGAAGAGTTGCTGAAAGAGACCTACGGTGTAATCGTCTACCAGGATCAGGTGCTCTTAATCCTGCAACAATTCGCCGGTTACTCATTGGGCGCTGCTGACATCGTCCGAAAGGCCATGGGTAAGAAGATAGCGTCTCTAATGGCTGAAGAACGAGTGAACTTCGTTTCCGGAGCGGTAGCAAAGGGTTACGACGAGGGTGTTTCCGGTGAAATATTTGACCTAATCGAGCCCTTCGCCGGATATGCGTTCAACAAGGCTCACAGCGTTAGTTACGGTCTGATTTCATATTGGACAGCCTATTTCAAGAATCATTACCCAGTTGAATATATGGCTGCTGTGCTCAACTCACGGCTGGACAACCCTGAGAAGACCCTGGCGTCCATGAATGAGTGCTTCCGCCTTAAGATTCCCATCCTGCTGCCAAATATCAACCGATCAGAAGAATACTTCTGCATCGATCATGAAACCGGAGATCAACGGTCAGACGGGCCAGAGGAAGACGTCCTCAGCGGCCCGGGCCTGCGCATCGGTCTAGCGGCCATCAAATCGGTGGGCGAGGGCGCGGTGCGGCCTTTGGTGGCCGACCGCAAAGAGAGCGGGCCGTATAAATCCATCGACGATTTTAGCCGTCGTGCCGGAGCCACTGGCCTGAACCGCCGCACGCTGGAAAGCCTGGCGAAAGCCGGAGCGTTTGACACCCTAGCTTCAAGGGGAGCGGTGATGCAGGCCCTGGACCAGATCGCCGCCACTGCCCAGCGTGAGGCGCGCACCCGTGATTCGGGCCAGAGCAGCATGTTCGACGGAAACGAAGCCGTCTCAGAAACCGCCGGCATAAGCGGGATAATCCTAGACGCTCCGGATGTCTCCGACCAGGAAAAAGCCGCCTGGGAAAGGGAATTGCTGGGCATGACACTCTCCCACAACCCACTGATTGCCCTGGCAGCCATGAACATTGACGGTGTATTCACGTCCCTGGACCAGATGACAGAAGAGCCTTCCGGTCAGCCGATCAATGTACTAGGCTTCATCTCCGCCATAATCGAGCGCAGTACCAGGGAAGGGAAACGCTTCTTCATCGTGAACCTGGAAGTCATGGGTGGAATCCTAGAGGTGATGGTCTGGCCGGACACGCTGCTCCGCACCGCAGAAGTATGGCAGGACGGCCGGTTGGTCATGATCACCGGAAGACTACGGACCAGGGCGGACCAAACCTCTCTTTCCTGCGATAGCGCGATCGAATTTGACCCTGAGAATCCCTTCATGCCGCCTCCGGCGCCAACCAACCCGCGCAACGGTTATAGCGGGAACGGAAATGGCAATGGAAACGGCAACGGATATGCCAAAAAGAACAACGGAAATGGCAACGGCGATGGAAAGAAAGCGGCGGATAACAACATCAGCGAAAAGAAGGCGCAAATGACCTCAAGTTACAACATGCCAGCGGAACCCCAAAAGGTGGTCCGCCTGGCGGTGACCGAATCTGAAGACCCCAGCCATGATGCCCATCTACTGAGAGAAGTCATCGGCGTCTTGTTGGAATTTCCTGGTCGGGACCGAGTCAACCTGGATATACGCACCGGAGAACGACTGGTTCGCATGGACCTGCCCGTGGTCAGCACCAGTTATTGCGAGGATCTGCATAGCCGATTGGAAGAGTTGCTGGGACCGGATACTGTAGCGGTTCATCAAGAGCTTGGGCTGGGCATGGATCCTCCGGAAGAAGCTCCCGTCATCACCATGCCTTTGGAATCCGCGCCGCAATCAGCCAGTGAGCCTGCGCCGGAGCCGCCGCCAGTAGCGGAAACTCCACCAGTGGCCGAAACTGCGCCTGCAGAAGTGGAAGAACCCCAGGTTTCGGTTTCAGTCGTAGCTGAGATGCCTGCAGCCGTTGGTGCCGAGGCAGCTGGAGACGAGCCACCTTTCTAAAGCATCGCCGTTATTTCTTTTTGAGCCAAGCATGGGATGCCTCATCCGAATAATCTTGGCGATTATATTGCGGCTTCCAATTTTTGGCCGTGATGTCATCAACATTTCGAAAAATAACCTCTCCGGCTGAAACCATCTGCTCAGGAGCACGTCTTCAGACTCCTTGGGATTTTGCCCTCCCTAGGGCCGCTGATCCACTCCGATACACACCGTGGACAGGCTATGAGGCCGCGATTGCATAAGTAAGCGCCAAACCTGCCCAAAGCCAAGATTCGCTCCCGCAAGAATCACTCTCTCCTCCGCGGTTCGTAGCGCCTTATCCACGATGGTATAGCCCCACGAGCCTCGCCGCTCCAATATTCGGCAGACACAATGACGACTCCACTGAATAATTCAAATGCGTACGGATATAAAGACTTGCGACCAAAACAGAACATTCACCAAGATTCCATTTCGGTTAGAACCTGGAGCCTGACAAGAAAATCCCTAGACTGAATTAGACATTCCAAGAAGAACAACGTCTTAAACATACTGAAGGGCAAGACTCACCGAGTACGTATGGATACTGCCAACTCTGACTACGTGGGCAGCATTCTGATTAACGAAGAGTTGATCGACAAGATCAATCTATGGAACTTCGAAAGATTCTTAATCCGCGACGTAACCACCGGCAACCGCTTTAAGACCTAACGTTCCCTGAAGAACGTGGGTTCGGAGCATGTTCCGCACAGAGCGCACCCGCCAGGCCGGCAATTGTCGGATGACCATGTCTTTTGAGGTTACCGACGAACCGGTCAGACGTCAGATGATTCTAGTCGACGAATAGAACAGGTTCGTCAAATTTTTGGAGGACGCAAGGAATGTCCAGCAGGTTCAGTGAACAAGAAACGGAAACCTATTACGACGGCCAAGACGATATATACCGATCGGTCTGGGACGAAGAAGGCAGTGTCCACTGGGGAGTTTTCGACGATAACACCGGCGATGACTTTCTAAAGGCCTGCAACAATCTGAACAACATGATGGCGGAGAAGGGCCAGATCAAATCCACGTCCAATGTCCTAGACTTGGGATGCGGAAATGGCACCACTGCCATCTGGCTTAATAACGACCGTGGCTGCCACGTTACGGGCGTCGACCTGAGCGGAGTGCGCATCGACAACGCCCAAGAAGCCAGACTTCGTCTCGGACAGTCCGCGCAGAACAAGCTGGCCTTTGAGAAGGCTTCTGCAGTAGAGCTGCCCTTTAAAGACGAGTCATTCACCCACCTGTGGAGTCAGGCTGTCATCTACCATGTGCCCGACAAGGAATCGGTCCTGAAAGAGGCCTATAGGGTTCTTAAACCCGACGGCATCATGGTCTTTGACGACCTGGTCAAACCAAAACCAGATATCAGCGCCGATGCTCAAAAATTCGTCTATGACCGGCTCCTTTTTAATACGCCGTTCAGTTTTGAGTCATATCAGGACACACTGAAGGGCCATGGATTTAAGGTTATTGAAGCCCATGACCTTTCCGCCCACCTCAAGAATAGCTACATTCTTCTGGCGGGCCGGGTGCCAACCAATTCGACGGAGCATGCCGAGCACTATAAAGAGTTGGCCAACGCCTACATCGAAACCGCCCGCGCGGTGGACAACAAGGAACTTGGTTGGGGCTTCTACGTCTGCCAGAAATAGCAAAACAGCGATCTAATACCAAAAGGCCCGGCTTAGGCCGGGCCTTTTGGTATTCTCCTGGATTCGGTTACAATTCCCTTCTAACGTCCGCACTCTAAAAGCCAAATCTAGGAGCACATTCCATGCAAGAGAGCCACAAGAGAGTCCAATGGGTCTACGAGTCGACCAGCGACGAAGAGCTGGAAGAACGTTACGACCAATGGGCAGCTGATTACGATAATGACCTGGCTGCAGAGTTCGAATGGAATGCTCCTCAGAACGCCACTGACGTGTTCGTCAGACATGTAGACAAACAGGCCCACATCTTGGACGCCGGAGCCGGTACGGGGCTTGTGGGTGAGTGTTTGGTCAGCGCTGGTTACAAGGACTTGGCGGCCATGGACCTGTCCAAGGGCATGTTGGACGAAGCCGAAAGCAAGAATCTCTACAACGCCTTCCATCAGATGGCTTTGGGTGGAGACCTCGATTTCGCCACCGACGAGTTTGATGCCGTGATCAGCGTGGGAGTCTTCACCCAGGGTCACGCTCCGGCCAACTCCTTCGATGAACTGGCCAGAATCACCAAACCCGGCGGCCTGATCGTCTTCAGTTTGCGTGTAGATACCCACGAATTGGGCGGGTTCAAACAGCAGCAAACCGGTATGGAAGAATCAGGTGTCTGGGAATTGGCAGAAATGACCGACGAGTTTCAGCCTCTGCCCAAAGGCGAGCCGGAAGTGTGGCACCGCATCTGGGCCTACCGGGTTAAGTAAGCGATTCAGTTGACTTAACCCGGGCATCAGAGGCCTCTCTAGGAATCACCCTCAGAAAGAAAGTCGCCTATGACCTGCGCCAACTCTTGTGGCTTGTGGTAACCAATGTCGTGGATGGTCTCTGGCACCCAATAGACCCGGCCGTCCTTCAGGTTTTTCTCGGCGGCCTCCACCATCCGGCGGCGTGTCTCTGCAAATTCCGTCCCCGCGCGCTCGGGCGTTGGCCCGGCGGGCACCACCAGGGTTGGGCACTGGATCCGAGGCATGGTCACGGATGCCGGCTCGTCCCACATGGCGCGAATCACCTGGGCGTGGTTCTCCGGCTGCAGGATGTCTTGAATCTGCCCGTCCTCATCCTCATAGACCATCGTCTGTACGATACGTTCGATGTCGCTGTTCCAGATGACTCCCAACTGGTTATGCAGGCGGTCCAGGAACTCCTGCCTGTTTCCGGTCACGTTTCGTGGTCGCACGCGATGGGAGAAGGCCTCCCAGCTAGCGCCGGGATAGAGTCTGCCATCCAGAAATCCACCATCAATCATGATCAGACGTTTGACCCGGTCGGGGTAGTTGGCAGCAAAATTTGTGGCTACGTTGCCACCCCAAGAGTGTCCCATCACCGCAACCTGGTCTAGGCCGACGTAGTCCAGCAGACTGGCTAGGTCGTCGGACAGTGTTTGCCAGTCGTAGCCGCTGGGAGCGCTGGTGGTCTGGCCGTGACCGCGTTGGTCGGGGGCATAGATGTGGTACCGGTCCCGAAGCATGGGCGCGACGATGTCATACCAATGGGCAGATGAGGCCAAGCCGTGGAGGGCCAGGAGAGGCTCGCCTTCACCGCCCCAATCCAAATACCGTACTTTGAGATCACCGATATCGGCCCAGTGTTCGTTGGGTGAGGGATTGCCGTTTACCAAATCGCTACCTCCAAGTCTGCCGTCCTCAGCTGTGGGCTAGTATACCAACGGCCAGAGGAGCCTAAAAATGGCGCTTGGCCTCACCAACCTGATCATTGGCCAGTGCGGTCCAGTTCCATCTGCAACAATCGGGCTTTCACACCCAGGCCGCCACCACCGTACCCACCAAGTCCGCCGTCGCTCGCTATCACCCGATGGCAGGGGATGATCAAAGAAAATCTATTTCGGGCCATGGACTGCCCTGCGGCACGCATAGCCAGAGGGCTGCCCGCCTCTGCCGCCAACCAGGCGTAGCTCCGGGTCTCGCCGGGCGGGATGCTGCGACAGGCATTCCAGGCGGCGCTGAAAAACGGTGTCACCCTGGAAAAATCCAGGTCTATCTCGCCCAACGCCCCCATGTCACCATCCGCGTAGCGGTTCAAGCATTCCACTATCTGAGTAAAGAAGCCTGGATCATCCTCTGCCCCCTCTAAATCGGCTCCTAGGTCCTCCACGGCCTCGTCGGGTGTTGGCTTGAGCGATGCTCGCTTCAAACCATTGTCACCGGCAAGAAGCACCATCCACCCCATGGGCAATTCAACCAGATGATATTTATCCCCTCTCACAAAACACTCCTTCCGAACACTCTCTATCCAAACACCTTGATTTTGATTACCGGATTCTGCGTCTGACGACCGCCCACAACATAGGCAGACGCAGACGTCGCCAGGCCAAGGTCAACGCCCGTAGCTCACTGGCCGTGGCGGTTTTGTTACCGTATCTGTTTCTAACGTAGGACGATACGATAATCGATACAGGCACTTCTTGAGTAGGCAATACGAGCTGTATACGCTCTCTAAACTGGTACGGCGTCTGGTATTCCGTTTGGCCTGCTGCCGCAAGCGCCGCCAGGGTACTCATGCGCCTGAATACTATTCTGGGGTCTCTGGGCGCTGCCAGGAACCGCTTCCAAATCAGACCGAATACTCCGGACACCACGGCCAGCCCCGCGAGTCCTGCCACTAGCCAGGGCCAAAGGCCAAGCACAGAACTTCCAGCACTCACGCTGGAGTCCATGCCGACCAGCGCCGTTGCTTCCTCAGGATCAAAGCAGTCATCTGATTCATCCAAACAACCCTCATCCAGGGGTTCTGACAGAATCGCGCCGGTAGCTAAAAACGCACGTTCTTCGTCGTCGGGCTGATAAATCCCGGGCAAGGATTTACCAGGAGTGGGTTCAAACGGAATCCAGCCGGATCTTGGGAAATAAACCTCCACCCAAGCATGGCTATTGCTATCGGTTACTGCGTAAATGTCCCGACCTTCTACCCGGTCTCCAGTGGTATAACCCACTGCCAGTCTGGCCGGTACGCCCACAGTCCGCAGCATGACCGCCATGGTGGAACCAAAATACTCGCTGTAACCCTCTTGGAGTCCAAACAAGAAATGATCGACGCCGTCGGCCCCATAGGGAGGCGGGTTCACCCTGAGGTTATAAGGATAGGCATTCCTCAGGTAGTCCTCAATCGCCTCTGCCTTCCGGTAGGGGTTTGAAATCCCATCGGTGACCCTGGTTGCCAGGCCCCCAACCCGGTCCGGGAGATCTGGCGGCAACTGCAAGTACCGTTCTGAGACCCATGCCGGATACTCTGTACCGGCCTCGAACAGTTCTTGAGGCTTGGCCAGGGAGATTGCCGACGTTATTTCGTACGGTTCTCCGATGCTGAATTTGCCCCGGGGCTTGGTGACGGACAGAACTTCGGGTATCGCTGGCAACGCCTCGGTTATCTGAACCCCGATCGCCCGGCCCTCCACTCTATCAACTCGGTCCAACCGGAACTGGGGCGGCAAGGACGCAGCTAGTATCTGATCACTGACCTCCTCGCCTCCCGCTTCAAGAACACCAAACAGATCATCACCTACTTCCTGCAGATAACTGGGCAAGCTCGAATCTGGTCTCTGTAAATCAATCAGGTCAATGGTGTAAACCGGCGTGGCCTGAGTCTCAATCATCACGTCACGGTCCACCTGCAGGACCTGATCACCGGAGAAGAGCTTCTTCGACTCATACAACGGAGTCACAAAGTACGTAATCTCTTCCCGTTGGCGGTCGGTGACCGGCAGAGTGAAATCAGGCGTATAGCCCAACGGTTCGGTCACAGTATGGTCAGATATCCAACCCTTGCCGTTATAGGTGCTGTAGGTTCTGGCCTTCCAATACATCCCGGCGGGAGAGTCCACCCACAGGACCTGGGTTGTGGTGGGGTAGATACTCCCTTGCAAGGCCATCACGTTGTCCCAGATTCGGAAACCCAATGGACGGCGGGCAGGGAGCCCGGCAAACAGGCGGTTGAAGTCATCCTCCATCGTCTCTAGGGGATTGCGCATGGTCTCGTAGGCGTCGTTTGCCACATTCCATTTGGGTGCCACTGGGAGCAAAAAGGCAATCAGGATGACAACCACAGTTATCCCAAAGCTGTCTGAGAGGGACAAACCCGCCAGGTGATCATCCACCTTGACCGCACGTTTTTCCCACTCCCGCTTGCGCCTGATGGCCTGGACTCTCGCCACCAACAGTAGTGCGGTGAAGAGATACATCCCCATGTGGAAGGCAGTGTTTGGGGGCAGAAACGTCAGGTTCGAGAGCAGGCCAATCCCGCCCAGGACAAAAACGCCCCAGAAGTTTCCAAAGCGCAGAAACAGCCATGCCCCCAAGAAACCGGTCAGCCACGTCGAGACCATGAGGGCGAAGGAGAAGGGCAGTTTATCGATGTTGATCGAGCCATCACGGGCGGCGTCCAGCCACAGGTCCAATCGCGTCAGGACCTCCCCAAGACCACCAACGTCCGTGTTGTCGATACTGAAGTTGGAGAGTTGCCATAAGATCACACCCAGACCTACGGCAAGACCGACGGGAACCAAGGCGATGGACCAGAGGGGTATGCGGTAGAGCAGCAAGCCGGTCAACATGGCTATGATCAGTAGCTGCACCAGGTTTGGTGAGGGCACCCAGTCGGCCCGTTCCACCGACAGCACCACCGCGATCAGATTGACAACCAATAACCCGGCGGCAATCCAACCCTCGTTCGGTCTTAGGGTGCGTTCCAGCCAACCAATACCGTCGGTAACAGACTCGGCTGTTAGACCACTCCCTATTGGCTGGTTAGTCCCGATGGCCTCAGAGGTCATTCAATACCTCCGGCGACATCGGCGGCCCAACTGCGAGGTATCTCTCGTACCGGTGACTTAAGAACGTCGTTCAGGTCATCACCTTGTTTCACCAGGTAAACCGGTATCAGGTTGGCGCTCAGGGCTTCCATGGGTGCGGTCATATCCGTGAGCGACCCGAAACTGGACCGGTCAACCAGAACCACGGACACCTCCACCCCCTGGCGGCGCAGGTCAACCAGCGACGCCACCCACTCGGTTTCCACGGATGATGTGACCACCGTCAGGGCGTTGTACTGGTTCAGATTGACGCTTACGCCATAGACAAAATCCTGTAATGATCGCTCGCCGAAGGCACGTACCTCCGAGAACGTTTCCATCAGACGACCGCGGTGCTCGGGGCTGCTATCCGGCCTAAATATGTGTTCACGGTCTCCGTTGGTTGCCATCCCCACAGGCATGGAATGATTCATCAACTGGTCGACTATCGATGCCGCAACGGTCACTGACAGTTCTTCTGTGTTGTTGACTTCATCCAGGTCCATCCCAAAATGTGAGGATTCGTGCATGTCCAGAAGCACCCAGGCTTCAGTGGAGAGGCCCATGTCAAACTCTTTAACCATCAACTCGTTCATGCGAGCGGTATAGGGCCAGTGGATGCGGCGCATACTGTCGCCCTCAACGTAAGAGCGTATCGACGCCACATCCGTGGTTATCTGCTCCCAGTGTCGGGTTGTCTTGCTGTCACTGGGTAGTCCGGCGAACCGGACGTCTAGGTCTGGCAATGGTTCCACGGTGGGGAAGACTATGTAGGGATGCGGATCGTCGAATTCTCGCCGCAGACGAAATAACCCAAAGGGGTCCTGGCTGACCAGCCGAACGTGCCCGGAGCGGTACACTCCGCGTTTGGCCAGGTAGGTCTCGATCCGCCAGCTGCGTATCTGCTCCCGCATCAAGGCCAACCCGCGGCCGCTGGTGTTGGCAGACGGGCCTGTGGCCTCAGCGACCTCCAACCAGGACTTGGGCAGCCTGGTGTGGTTGACGATGGACACCTGGCCCGAAAGGTAGCCGCCAACCTGGCCACGGTTGGCATCCCGCGTCACCGTTAAGTCGATTCCGCGGAGATTAAGCCAGGCCCAGACAAACCCGATTCCAGTGACCAACAGCAGGACGTAGAGGAATCTGAAAAAGAAATCGAAGCCGGTGCCAAAGGCGTAGAAGCCGACCACCAAGAGCAACAGAACCATGCCAAAGAATCGCCTGTTCATGGCGTGGCTCCATACTGCATCATTCTCGCTGACAATTCAGGCT
>MDTC01080474.1_pt1 | contig 14887 bp, 10 predicted proteins | sample 811181 | NCBI WGS metagenome assembly MDTC01 (sample SAMN05326644, study PRJNA326480) | marine metagenome | isolation source: seawater | place: Pacific Ocean: North | collected 2011 | reverse complement strand
TTCAACAGATTTTACATACCTGTCTTTTTCTATATCAACAGGGATTCGATCAATCTCTCCCCACCAATCTGCCGTTCCTGAAAGCTTGGTAACAGAATTAGTCTTAACGACCAGATCCGGTTGTCCCGCAGTCCATTTTAAACTGTCATCAAAGACCAAAGAATCTGGCGCGTCCTCTAAATTCCCTTTAGGCGTGCCGCTGCGCGCCCAGTTAGAAATAGCCGCGATCTCCTCATCGCTCAACGAGGGGTCATTTTTGTAATTTTGGATACCTATGTCCTTCTCCATGTACCATGGAGGCATAGCGCCGGCTCTATCTCTAAGACCTGTTTTATATTCTATGAGTCCTGCGTATGGCGCAACTTGATCGTAAGTCACCAAGGGCATAGGACCGACTCCTCCCTCTCGATGACAATTTTGGCAACTTCGCTGTAAAATAGGCTCTATATCTTTATGAAACGTAATATCTTGAGACTGAGCCAATATCGAAAAAGGACTCAGCAAAGGCATCAGTACGACAGACAAAAAGTAGTTAAGAGATTTCGACATTTTAATGCTCCCTTCTGATTTTCTTCTATTAAAGATAGTTTATCCACATAGCAGTTTTTTATAAAGCCCGAAAATTTCTTCAGGCTTTTCTTTCTTCTATGCCACAACAGTTCGGCACTATTCAGAGGTGAAACCAGCTTTCTCCTCTTCCGTAATCTCTTTAATGCTTAATTTTATTCTTCCTCGCGCATCCAGATCAGTACATTTAACGAGAATCTCTTGGCCTTCCTTAAGGTACTCATTAACGTTCTCGACTCTTTCTTGCGCTATTTGAGAAATATGAACTAAACCATCTTTCCCCGGAAGTATTGTAACAAAAGCACCAAAATCAACTATTCTAGCGACCTTACCACTATAGAGCTTACCAACTTCAGCTTCTGCTGTAATGGCATTAACCATGTCTAGTGCAGCATCCCTTGAGTCAGCGTCTTCTCCATAGATACGCACATTACCATCATCATCTATGTCGACAGATGCTCCCGTGTCTTCGGTGATACCTCGGATCACGGCACCACCTTTTCCGATCACATCGCGAATTTTATCTGGATCAATTTTGATAGTTGCCATGGACGGAGCATTTTCGGAGACATTTTCTCTGGAAGCAGAAATTACTTTGTTCATCTCCCCCAGGATATGGATTCGAGCGGCATTAGCCTGCTCTAGTGCTATTTCCATTATTTCTTCTGTGATTCCTTGTATTTTGATATCCATCTGCAGAGCAGTAATTCCTTTTTCGGTGCCCGCTACTTTAAAATCCATGTCACCCAGATGATCCTCATCACCAAGGATGTCAGTTAGGACGGCGAAGCGCTCCCCTTCTTTTATGAGACCCATCGCAATTCCCGCTACTGGAGCCGAAAGTGGGACACCAGCATCCATCATCGACAAACTGCTACCACAGACGCTTGCCATTGAGCTTGACCCATTTGATTCGGTGATTTCTGAAACCACCCGAATTGCATAAGGAAACTCTTCTTCACTAGGCATTACAGCAGCCACACCGCGCCTGGCGAGTCTTCCATGGCCTATTTCCCTGCGTTTAGGCCCGCCCATAAACCCTGCCTCACCAACCGAATAAGGAGGAAAGTTATAATGAAGCATAAACGGGTCTTTCATTGAACCAGTTAAACCTTCAATTAACTGGGAATCTCGCACAGCACCCAAGGTAGTAACAACAAGCGCTTGAGTCTCTCCCCGAGTAAATAATGCAGAACCATGGGCTTTGGGAAGAAGTCCGGCCTCGACGTGGATACTCCTGACAGTTTTAGTGTCACGTCCATCAATGCGGGGGTTTCCATCCAAGACGCGATTACGCACCGTGCTCTTTTCTAAGGCTCCAAAAACTTCTGAAATGTCCCCCTCAGCAACACCAGAATCCTCATCAACAAGTTCTTTCAAAGCCTGGCTTTTAAGATCTGAGATCGCATCATAACGCTTCATTTTTTCAGAAATCTGATAGGCTTCAGATATACCTGGGCCATATTTCTCCGTTACGCTGGTTACTAAATTAGCATCCTTTTCAGGAGCGACCCACTCCCAGGGCTCTTTGCCAGCCTCAGCCTTTAATTCATTTATCGCATTTATCACCACTTGCATCTCTTGATGCGCAAACAGTACCGCGCCCAGCATCTGATCCTCGGTGAGCTGTTTGGCCTCCGATTCGACCATCAATACTGCAGACTGTGTTCCCGCAACCACCATGTCTAATAACGAGTTTTCTAATTGACTATAGGAAGGATTAATTACGTAACCGGCTTCATCGTTATAACCCACGCGAGCAGCCCCGATCGGTTCAGCAAATGGTACTCCTGATATGGCCAATGCCGCCGAAGCACCAATTAGCGCTGGAATATCCGGATCGTCCTCCTTTCCTCCCGAAATAACAGTACATATAACCTGCACTTCATTCATAAACCCCTTGGGAAACAGGGGACGAATAGGTCTATCAATCAACCGCGAAGTGAGTGTTTCTTTTTCCGTAGGGCGTCCTTCACGTTTAAAAAAGCCGCCCGGAATTTTTCCGACAGCGTAAGTTTTTTCTTGGTAATTCACAGTAAGTGGAAAAAAGCTTTGGCCTGGATTAGCTGTTTTTCTTCCTACAACCGTTGCCAAAACCTGAATATCGCCCATGGTTACTACGACAGCACCTGTCGCTTGTCTCGCTATCTTGCCTGTCTCCAAAGTCACGGAATGCCCGCCAAATTGAAATGTCTTGCTTATTGGATTAAACATATTTTCTTTTCCTGATGATTCTGAATTCGCGCCTGATTCCTGCGTCGAACGCAAAGTTCTTGTAAAGCTGTGATTAATTAATGTTTAAGCTTACCGTCGTAAACCGAGACGCTTGATGAGCGTTGCATATCTCTCAACTTGCGCGCGCTTTAAGTAGTCAAGCAACTTTCTTCTAGTATTCACCATACGAATCAGACCGCGACGCGAATGGTGGTCATGGCTATGCTCTTTAAAATGAACCTGCAGCTCATTAATGTTCGCTGTCAGCAAGGCCACCTGTACTTCTGGAGAGCCGGTGTCTCCCTCACTCATTGCGTAATCTTTAATAATTGATTCTTTTTGATCGGCCGATAATGCCATTTTATTCCTCCATAATATGCTATCGAAAATTTCGCTGTCGGCTTTCTAGGCCTTCAGCGCCAAATTTAACTTCCTTTTAGAATCAGCGTAACCATGCATATTAATAGATACCTGATACCATCCCTTAAATTAGTTGTGCCTAATCATTGCGAAACGATTAAACGCTTCGGAACAACGTTTCCATCTCCATCAACTCTACCGATGCCGATAAATTGTCCTTCTTCATACAATCGAACAAGTCCCTCTTCTTCAACGCCATCTAAGATAACAGCTTGCCCATTTTTAACGCATTTTGCACTGGATCTGGGAAGAGATATTTCTGGCAACTCTAATATCGCTCTATCCATTGGCGCCAACAAATTATCCAGCGCTTCAATTCCCTGCGTCGCTTTCGTCTTATATAAATATTCTTCTTTAACAGAATCTTTTAAAGTGAAAACGCCTGCTTTTGTTCTTCGCAGCCCTACCAAGTGCGCTCCGCATCCAAGTTCTCTACCAAGGTCGTCTGCTATCGAACGAATATAAGTGCCCTTGCTACACGCAATATCTAGTTCAACTACGTTACCTTTAAAACTTAGTAACTCAATTGTATAAATCGTTACTGAACGCGGACTCCTCTCAACACTAATACCTTTTCTTGCATACTTATATAAAGGCACGCCGTTCTTTTTTAGCGCCGAGAACATTGGCGGCAACTGTTGTATATCACCTTTAAAGTTCTCTAGTGCTTGTTCTATGTCCTTTGCACCGACTGACAGCGTTTCAACGGTTTCTATTATGTTCCCTTCACTATCCCCAGTATCAGTTCGTTGTCCCAATTTAATCTGCGCAACATAGCCCTTATCCGAATTTAATAAAAACTGGGACAATTTTGTCGCCTCCCCGAAACATAAGGGAAGCACTCCTGTCGCTAAAGGGTCAAGACTGCCAGTGTGCCCGGCTTTCTTAGCCTCAAATAGCTTTTTCACATTTTGCAAAGCGTAATTCGAACTTAACCCTTTGACTTTATCTAAAACAATTATGCCGTCTACAATTCTGCCCTTGTTGCGTCGACTGCTCACAAAGTAGTCAATTTCTTTCTACTCGCTGCTTCCGGAAGACAAATCTCGATCCGCCTTTAGCGCAATGTCAATTAACCCCGATAATTGCTGCCCTCTCTCAATGCTATTATCATAATAAAATTGCAGTTTAGGTATGCTACGTGTACTCAATCGCTTTGACAGCATTGTCCTTAAAAACCCCGATGCCTTAGTAAGAGCCTTAATATTTTCCTCAACTTCTATCCTATCCAGTTTGCCAGGTGAGGATAAGGTAACCTGATTAACACTCGCATCCTCGCTTAACGTATTCATTACCGTGACAAAAACCTTAGCGTGCGACAAATCTCTGCTTACTTCAACTCCAGTAATTGAAACCATTCCTATTCTCGGATCACTTACTTCTAGCTGTATGAGTGACGCTAACTCCTTCTGGATTTGGTCTCCAACTCGTTGTACTCTCGAGGAAACGCCTGTCATTTTGCTGGCCCTATTTACAAACTTCGTGCGATCTCGGTAGTCTCATATACCTCAATCTTGTCGCCTATTTTTACATCGGTGTAATTGCGAACACCAATACCACATTCCATACCATTTCTAACTTCTGCTGCATCATCTTTAAATCTTCTCAACGATTCCAGCTCGCCTTCATAAATCACAACATTGTCTCGCAGCACCCTAATCGGCTTACTCCTTGAAACAGTGCCTTCGACCACCATACTACCTGCAATCTGGCCAAACTTGGGCGAATTGAATATGTCGCGCACCTCGGCGATCCCAACTATTTCTTCCCTTATTTCAGGAGAGAGCATCCCCCCCATGATTTGTTTTGAATCATCGATGACATCGTAAATAACATTATAGTAACGCAGCTGCAGCAAATCATTTTCAATAATTTCACGGGCAGATTTATCTGCACGAACATTAAAACCGATAATCATAGCGCTAGAGGTTATTGCCAAATGGGCATCGTTTTCGGTAATACCACCAACGCCGGCAGCCACAATATTAACGCCCACCTCTTCTGTTCCTAATTTCTGGAGTGATGAAGATATTGCCTCTAGCGAGCCTCGAACGTCAGTTTTCAAAATAATATTAAATATTTTTTTCTCGTTCTTACCTAGTCCAGCAAACATATTTTCAATCAAATTCGACTGTTGTTTAGCTTGAAGCGAATCTTTATGACGGTCCCGCCTGAATTCCGTTAACTCACGTGCTTTCTTCTCATCCGCAACAACCACGAACTCATCTCCGGCATCAGGAACGCCGTTAAGGCCCAAAATTTCTGCCGGGATAGAAGGACCAGCTGAATTAATACTACTTCCAGTCTCATCAATTAGCGCCTTGACCCTCCCATACTCATGTCCTGCAAGCACAATGTCGCCAGAATTGAGTGTCCCATTTTGAACAAGCACCGACGCAACGGGGCCTCTGCCCTTATCCAGTCTAGACTCAATCACAACACCCTGCCCAGGGACGTCAGTATAAGCATGCAATTCCAACAGTTCCGCTTGCAAAAGTATCGCTTCCAATAAATTTTCAATTCCCATTCCCGTAATTGCGGAAACCTCGATAAACTGAACATCTCCACCCCAATCTTCTGGAATGACCTCCATTGCCGACAATTCATTTTTTGCTCTATCCGGATCAGCACCTTCTTTGTCCATTTTATTGATCGCCACAACTAAAGGCACGTCGGACGCCTTAGCGTGCTGAACAGCTTCCTCAGTTTGGGGCTTCACACCATCATCTGCAGCAACTACTAAAACAATAACATCCGTGGCTTTAGCTCCTCTAGAGCGCATCGCTGAAAACGCAGCATGACCAGGGGTATCAAGGAAGCTTACCATCCCACGTTCAGTTTCTACATGATATGCGCCGATATGCTGAGTAATTCCACCAGCCTCACCGGCAGCTACTGATTCCTTTCTTATATAATCAAGCAACGATGTTTTACCATGATCAACATGACCCATTACTGTTACTACTGGCGCTCTTAAAATTTCTTCTTTCCCCGATTCAGAAGAAATAACATCGGCCAACTCTTCCTCAATTGCGTCTTGTGATATGAACTTTGCCTTGTGTCCCATCTCTTCTATCAAAAGAATAGAAGTGTCTTGATCGAGGACCTGATTTATAGTCGCCATAACCCCCATATTGAAGAGTGACTTAATCATCTCGCCCGACTTGATAGACATTTTCTGCGCAAGGTCAGCCAGCGAGTTCGTCTCACCGATAATTATTTCTCGTGAAATAAACTCAGTAGGTTTCTCGAATGCGTGTTGTTGGGCTGAGAGCCTCGCTTTAGTTTTTCGATTACTGCCGCGCCTTCCACGACTGCCCATTTCATCAAAATCATCGCCCTCGAGGACGAAGTCATCATTAACGTGGATCGTTTTATTCTGTCTTTTCGAGACTTGAGATTTTGCTTTTTTTCGTAAATGAGACTTTTTCTTATCTATCGGGTCATCTGCGTCTTCCCGCACTGCTGCCTTGCGCTTGGGGGCATGTTTACCTGCTTTTGCCCCGTCAGCTTCAGCATGCAAAATTTCAGGCGTATCGTTGTTTTCAGCTGGCACTACTGACGCTTCTGGTGCTGGAGCATTTTCCTCTACTTGCTGATCTAACTCCTTCGCTTTTCCTGCATCCACAGGCTCATTCGCGTTTTGAGCTTCTACTATTTCCTCAAGCGGCGCTGCTGCCTCAACCTCAACATCGGAGGGTGGCAACTCAAGTTCTGGCGAGTCTACTGCAGCCCGCTTCACATAAGTTCGCTTTTTACGAACCTCTACACTAACCGTTTTCCCTCTACCGTGGGTCGAAGCCGATTTCAAGGTGCCTACGGTTTTTCTCTTCAAAGTAATCTTTTTCGGGGCTGCACTGCTAGCTTCTCTATCCCCATGACTTCTCCGCAGAAACACCAATAAAGTGTTTTTGTCGTCATTAGAAATAAGCTCATCTGATTTGGCGTGTGGTAGCCCAGCCTCTTTAATTTGAGACAGCAGCTTATCCACAGACACGCCAACCGTTTTCGCTAGTTCACTAATTTTTACATCTGCCATTCAATTACTCCTGATCACCGCTCCCTAAGAAGAAACTATTCTTCAAACCAAGGGGCGCGAGCCTCCATAATAAGCTTGCCCGCTTTTTCTTCGTCCATACCTTCGATATCCATCAACTCATCGACAGATTGTTCTGCCAAGTCCTCCATAGTGCGGATTTCTTTTTTAGACAACTTCAATGCTAGGCCATCCTCCATGCCTTCCATACCCAATAAGTCATCTGCTATGTTCGCAGAGGAAAGGTCTTCTTCTGAAGCTATGGCTTGCGTAAGCAGAGCATCTTTGGCCCGGGTCCGAAGTTCATTTGATATTTCTTCATCAAAGCCTTCAATCATTAAAATTTCGTCTAGAGGAACATAAGCAATTTCCTCAACAGAGGTGAAGCCTTCCTGGACTAAAACCTCTGCCACCTCCTCGTCCACATCTAATTTTTTAACAAACTCCTCGACGAAATTACTGGCCTCTTGTTGTTGCTTTGCGGCAGCATCTTCTTCACTCATTACGTTGATAGTCCAGCCGGTTAATTCGCTCGACAAACGGACGTTCTGTCCATTTCTTCCAATCGCCTGGGCAAGATTTTCTTCCTCAACGGCAATATCCATTGTTTGACTATCTTCTTCAACAATTATGGATGCCACCTCCGCTGGCGACATCGAATTAATTACAAGTTGTGCCGGATTGTCGTCCCAAAGAATTATGTCAATTCGCTCGTTAGCAAGCTCATTAGAAACTACTTGGACCCGAGAGCCGCGCATTCCTACGCAAGCACCTACAGGATCGATACGCCCATCATTAGTGGCAACGACGATTTTAGCGCGAGAGCCTGGGTCTCTAGCGGCGGCCTTTATCTCAATAATCTCTTCCGCAATCTCTGGCACTTCAATTTTAAATAACTCAACGAGCATATCTGGTGATGTTCTACTGAGGAATAACTGTGGGCCTCTTTGTTCTGATCGGACGTCTGTTAAGAGCGCTCTCATCCGATCATTGACCCTAAATGTTTCTCTCGGGATCATCTGATCACGAGGAAGAAGCGCTTCTGCGTTACCACCTAGGTCAACGATTATGCTGTCGCGAGTCACTTTTTTGACTGACCCCGTGACCAGCTCCCCAACGCGGTCTTTATATTCTGATATTACAATCTCACGTTCTGCTTCCCTTACCTTCTGAACAATTACTTGCTTCGCAGTTTGAGCAGCAATTCGACCAAATGCAGCATTGTCGATTTTTTCCTCCCATGTATCGCCTATACCCAGTGATTTGTCCCGCTCTCCCGCTTGATCTAGGGTGAATTGAGCACCCTCCTCTAAATATTCCTCTTCTTCAACCACCGTCCAGACCCGAAAAGTTTCATAGTCACCCGTTTCTTTGTCGACCGAAACTCTGCAGTCAATCTCTTCAGCATCATGGAGCTTCTTCGTGGCAGTAGCTAAAGCGGATTCAATCGCCTCAAAAATCACAGCCCTCGAAACTCCTTTCTCGTTAGAGACCGCGTCAGCTACCAACAATATTTCTTTACTCATCATAATTTTGTTACCTTACTCACACCAATTGTTTTTGGCCTCACTTCAAGAGCGCGGGTCTTACCTATTCAAATACTATATTTGCTTTTTCAATATCAGATTGTTGAAACTGAAATTTTTTCCCTTCGACCTGAACACTGACAACCTCACCAGAGACACCTTCAATACAACCCTTGAACTTTCGTCTTCCTTCGATTGGTTTCCTTGTTCGGAAGCGAACCTCACTTCCAGTAAATTGTTCAAATTGACGAACATTAAATAATGGCCTGTCCAATCCTGGCGAGGAGACCTCTAAAGTAAACTCGCCAGATATTGGTTCTTCGACGTCGAGTAATGCACTCACTTGACGGCTTACCTTTTCACAATCTTCTATCGAAACTCCCTTTTCGCGCTCTATGTATATTCGTATAAGAGAGTATTTACCTTGCGATAAGTGTTCAATACCCCACAACTCGAGCCCTAGGGCGGAGATAGTCGGGCCGACTAGGCTTGTTACTAACTCTACGCCAGTTTTCACTATTCTCCACTTGCATTTCTAACGACAAAAGCAGGCTGTACAACTATCTCACATACAAAAAATGGGCCCGTGGCCCACTCTCAAAAACCTCATCTCAGCCCTGTTTTGACTAAAACGCGATATTAACCTTAGGCTCAAACCTACCAGATCTTGGTCGAAGCCGATATCTAAAAAATTGGTAGCGGGGGCAGGATTTGAACCTACGACCTTCGGGTTATGAGCCCGACGAGCTGCCAGACTGCTCCACCCCGCACCAGATCATCTATAACCCCTTGTTTTTTAACAAATAATTATGATCCAAAATTTGGAGCCACAATTTCACAAGGGGGACGCATTATATGGAGGAGACGATGCGAGGTCAAGAACTGGCGGGGCTTTGCGCGGGATTAAAGGAAATGAGCTAACATCTCACTTAAAATTCGATTTTTATAAATTAGGGTGAATGCTCACTCAGATGTTATCAACATTGACTTAAAGCCAGGTTTTAGCGCAAATCAGGCTAACAAGTTAATATAGACGCCTAAAACAACTTTTTTGAACATATTTCTAACTCACTTACCTCTTGCCTGATCATTATCTTTGAAACTTAAATGTTAATTATCTATCGATTAATAGACCTTTTTTTCTATTCTGCTATGTTGTTCACACCCTTCCTAACCACACAAAAAAAGGTTAATTCATGAGATTTATACTTATTGCTTTCGCAATCCTCTTAAATAACACTGCATTAGCAGCATCTGGCTGTATGCTCGAGATGAATGGCAGGTGGGCTCTCGACGCTGAGAAAAGTTTAGATCCGGATCAATTAAAATATGAGGTGCTCATTTTTAAAAACACTAATGACAAGCAGAGCTATTCTATGGAATTCGAAAATAGCGCCACGGATAAAGGATCACTGGAATGGTCAGCGCCCTGCGACGGCAAAGACTACGCTTCGCCAGAATTCCCATGGAGCACCGCGCCTGACAGCACAGTAGCGATCACAAGACTAGGAGATAAATCTGAGCTCGTTACACAAAAAGAATCTGGAGTACTAACCATGACCTATACAAGGGTTCTTGCTGACAATAATCAGACCATGATTTCCGTCGGCCGGGATGCAATAGGCAAGGTTATTTGGGTAAGAATATTCGATCGCGAAAATTAAAAATGCTCAAGGTTTTACAACGCTCCAATAAATTCCAGCACCGCCGGTAGCGTTACCAACTTCCGCTAACATTTTTGTGCGGGCAGTGGCATCTGTATCACCATCAATCTGTCCGATATCGTATAGGCTATGCCCACGCATATCTCCATCAGCCTGATCATCACTGTAGGTGTAGACTGCAAAGCCTTTATAGGCCCATTGTCCTCTACCATCCTCCCTGACAATAACCTCCCAGAATCCGCTAGACTTTTCGCCATCGGCGGCCAAGAAGGGACTCCAAGATTCTAAACATGCTTGACTAACACACGCTTGCCCACCCAATCGCTTACCCTTCTGATAAGCTATATCAAAACTTCCCCTTAGATTTCGTCCGCCCCAATACTTTTCGAAAGCAGAGCCAAAATAAAGTGTTTTACCATTAAGCGTGAGAATATCCCCATAGGCCGTTAAAGAAGCCACATCCACACCCTCGGGGCTGAACACCTCACTCACGCCGGATAAGCGCATGTAAGGATGCTCTCCCCGACCATGAACATCTCCGGGCAAAAGATCTCCTCTAAATTTAAACAATGGTCGATCTCTAAAGGCCCACTGACGAGTCCCGTCTACCCTGTTTATAAGAGAAAAACCATCAACGCTTCTTGCTAAAGCAGGGGCGGCAACTGGAACCCAGTATTCATAACACTCTTTGAGGACACATATGTCCTCTGATTTTTCTTTATCATTAGAGTAGCTGTATATTGAGTAGCCTCGATGATCGGTCAGAGCAACGCTTTGGCCCGAATCGACCAACTTTAGATCAAAACCATTCGGAGTATTTTTTGAGGCATTTGGGGTAAAACGTGCCACTTGCCACCCTTTAGGAGGAAGCAGAAAGTCAGCCTCAATTAAATCCTGAGAATCTGCACCGTAAACGGCGACGTTAAGGGCAACTTCTCCCGGTTCTTCTTCTCTTACCCATGTAAACAATGGATGTCCTTGGTAAGCCCACTGGACAACATTATTATGGGTCGCCAAAGACCAATCATCAAACGGGATAGCACCATCTTGCGCTATAACTGGTTTAAATTCGTCTGAAAATTTAGATTCTTTACCGTAAAAGAGGGTTCTCCCGTCAGAATCCCCTAACCTCGTCCAGAAATAAGGATCAGAAGAAAATCCTTCTTCCTTGTGGACTTCTACAAGCATAATACCTTCCGGTGTGGAGGCGGGGACAGTCACATCCTGTCCGATAACGTTCAAGGAGACCAGCCCACCAAAAAAAATCACCAGACCAAATATAGGTTTCAAAGTCTCGGAACAAAATCTCATACGAGCACCTCATTATATGGAATCCGTACTTCATTAGACTCAGCGCCCCAGCGATCAGTAACCACGCCCAAGGATTTTTGAATTGTGAAGCCAACCCTTGTCGCCGCATCTCCCTCGGCCGCAACATGCATACCAGTTTTTATACGCCCGGCTCCACTGCCCGCCGTAAAAACCGGCATATTCTTCATGGAATGAAGGCGCGCCTCGCCATGGTCGGTATACGCAAAGACCACACTTCGATCGAGCAGTGTACCGTCTCCCTCTCTTATTGAGTCCATAGTCTGTATTAGTTCAAGAAAGAATCCCATACACCTTTCTCCCAGCTCTTTACATTTCGGCTGATAGCCCAAGTCCAGATTGATTGGCTCCTCATGTGTTAGAGCGTGGTAGGCACTAGGCTCACCAGGCAATCGCAATGTAGAAAAAGCGTTGCCTAGTGTGACGTGGAATATGCGCGTCTGACCGCAAGCCAGAGCATGTGATAGAAGCAGCGCAAATTGCTTGTGAGTGTTTTGCACTTGTGACACCAATGTCCCAATCTCATCGGCTTCTAATGATGGAACTGAACACGCTGGCAAAGCCGCAGGGCGGTCCAGTTCAAAAGCTAACTTTTGTTCAACATCTCTGAGGGAGGTAAAATATTCGTCTAAGCGCGACCGATCATTAACCGAAACTGACTTCAGTAATTGTTGTCGTTGCTCAGTCACCGCCGAGAGAACACTGTGACGGATCATAACTTCAGGGTCAGCCTTAAATTCGGCCTGATTCGGATTCTGAAAGCCGTCACCATAAATTCGCTTATAAAGCTCCATCGGAGAAATTTGATACGGTGTTTTCCCATTACGCCCCCTCGCAGTCCAACCCGAACTCGCGTTGCCATCGCAAGCAACCTCTAAGGACCGGAAGCGAACGTTAGTCCTAAATTGTCTGTCAATAATTGCGTCAAAACTCTCATCATATTCAGCCGCGCTCTTTGTGACGATACCAGTCATCTGGCCTTGAGCGCCAGACATATGATTCTGATTCACTTTACCATCGAGGAAAACTTGTAAGCCGCTATATACGTTTAACTTCTGCTTGATAGGATTCAATACCGCTATATGTTCTGGCAACTCATAATCGGCACCAATTTTCTTTGGTTCCCAAAGACCGGGTGTTAACCCAAGACCCCAAAACCAGCTGCCAAAGCAGGGCGGCAAAGCAGCGCCATCCTCCGCAAATGCAGTTCCATTTTCATTTAGAAAACTGTCAAGAATAGGTAATCCCATTGCGACAGCGGAACCATGGACCAGCCCGCGCAATAAACTTCGCCGATTAAACTTCTGGTGTTTTCTTATCATCAGTTTTCCACCACCTTTAAGTCTGGAACACTATAAAAATCTGGATTTTGGGCAACAAGCCCGATCAAATCTCGCCAACGGACGCCATCATTTCTTAACTGAGCATGAATTGAATTAAGCCATCGCGACTCGGTCGGGAATGGTTCTCGAGAAGTACCATATCTGTATACTCGTTGGACAAGACATGAGGTCAGGCCCGGGTCATCCTTTAAGAGATTAACCAACTCTTGCGCACCAGAATATTCTTGCCCAGCCCACTCACCACTCGTGTCAATGTGTGCGCCATTTTCTGTGGCACGGTACACCCCGGACGCATCAAAAACCTCTAACGCCAGGCCGATAGGATCCATTAAAGTATGACAACCGGCACACGTTGGATTACTACGATGCTCATCCAATCTATCTCGGACGGTTCTAAAGTTAGGATTATCAGTATCACGAACCAAACTGAAATCTATATCTGGCGGCGGGGGCGGAATGGCCTGACATAGGAGATGTTCTCGCACAGCCTTGCCACGCAGGGTAGGTGACGATGCTCCGGGGTGGGAAAACAAAGACAAAAAAGTTACCTGCCCAAGAAGCCCCACTCGCGCGTGTTCAGCAGGAAATTCATAACGAACCCAAGGTGTCTGACCGCCTAACTCTTGTTTAATCGGAATAGGAACGCCGTAGAGCGCGGCAAGGGCCGGGGTAAGGAAAGTTTCTCGAGAATCAAATAGATCTCGGTAGTCATCGTCCTTGATGAGAAGGTGGTCGACAATCGTGAGCATGGTTTGCTCACGAGCCTCATCTTCTACATTTTTTGTAAATTTGGGGAATAGGTTAGAGTCTATATCAAGCGTATCGAACCTATCAAAAGCCAACATGTCGGAAAAAAATGCTCGCAAACCTCTTTCAATTCTTGCAGAGCCTTTCATCCTCTCAACGTGTTCTTTTACCCCTTCTTCAAACATCAAGTCTCCATCCCTTGCCGCCTCTAGAAGAGCTGGACTCGGAGTCGTATCCCACAGAAAAAAGCTCAACCGGGAGGCTTTCGACCACGCGTCTAACTCTCGGGTTCCAGGAACCTCTGGGTTGGGGAAGCTACGCTCCATGCGGAAGAGAAAATCGGGAGATACCATCATCCCAACCAATGCCGCCTGCAAGCCGATGTAGAAATCGCCAAGAGATAATGTCGCAGACTCAGCCATTGCCGCATAAGAATCTATTTCATATACAGATAATGGGCGTCGAAACAAATGCAACCCGACCCTCTCAATAAAATTTTCTGCGCAAGCAGTGTCCGGTATTTTATTATTTTCTGGCAAGCAAGATAATAAGGCACCCCGCCTCCCAGAACTCAATACTTGACTAGCAATATTTAAGGCTACCGCTTCGTACGATTCTATCTCGGTGGCACTGAGGGTTAGCTTTCTATCCCCCATAGCCATTAATCCAAACTCTCGAACGCCCCCAACAGTTCCATTGCCACTGATACGAATGCTCTCTCCAAAGATGTCATGCACCGAATTACGGTATTGACTAGTTGTGAGTCGAACAAAACTGATCTGTTCGTCATTCTCTATGTCATTAATTTCTAGATTTTGCCCAGAAACCAAAGAACTCGAATATGCACAAACCAATAACAAGCTTGCCTTTAGATGACGAATTTTTGTAACGTTAATTCCATAAATCATTAGCTTGCCGAATTTATTGAGTAGAATATTGACTAACCGCCGGACCACTATACTTAGGACCGGGACCGATCGATTCAGCAAGGAGCTTACCGTTATTATCAACATGAAAAGCTGGCACTGCTTCGATAAAGTA
>MDTC01267577.1_pt1 | contig 14889 bp, 11 predicted proteins | sample 811181 | NCBI WGS metagenome assembly MDTC01 (sample SAMN05326644, study PRJNA326480) | marine metagenome | isolation source: seawater | place: Pacific Ocean: North | collected 2011 | reverse complement strand
CGGGTACCGCGGCAAACGCCGCGGCCCGCCTACCCTACTGGTGAGGGTGCGGCTCGACGCGCGCAGATCACCCAGCCCCCATCGGGCCGGCGCTCACTCGGTGCGCGATTCCTTCGGATGAACAAAGCGTTTAGAGGAACCGGATCGCGTGGGGAGGAGAGCCTCGAACGGACGCAGGTTTCTGTCGTTGAGTCTGGACGTTCGAGGGAGCCCGTCGCAGCGGATCACGCCGACCCTGAAGCCCCTAGAATCGGCCCGAGATGCCGATCATCGGCCCGCCCATGGGCGTGCGCCCCACCGCGAGCGCGACCTCGTCGGCACCCTGGCTGGAGACGACCACCGCGGCCACGGTGGGCATGACGAACAGGCTCATCATGCCCAGGGACAGGATCGGACTGCCGACGTTGTCGTTGCCGATGGTGATGAGCGCACCGGTGTACGCGACCACGAGGCTGCCCCCGGTGGCGAGGCTCGCCCAGGCCAGGGTCTTGCCGAACCGCCGCGGGTTGCGGACGTCCTTCCGGGCGAGCGCGTGCACCACTCCCGAGACGGCGAAGGGCAGGGCCACGAAGGAGCCGATCAGCACGGCGGCGCCCGCAGTCCCGGTGCCGTCGAGGATCCCGCCGCCGTCCGCGGCCAGGGCTCCGAGCGCACCGCCGGACAGCACGACGAAGCTGGTGCCCAGGCCCGCGGCCACCTGACCGACCTCGCGCCAGCCCCGCTCTTCGGGTTTGTCGGCGGCTTCTGCGCGATCCGGCGCGAACGCCAGGGCCAGGGTGAGCGAGAGCACACACAGCCACGCCAGGAACCGTCGGCTGTGGCCTCGTCGAACGCGGGATCGTCGGTCCATCGCTCCCTCCTCGTGATGCACAGCGTTGCACGCCCCGTGCCGCTCTGGCCACGCGCGGAGTCGTGCGCTACCCTCGCCGACCGCGCAGCTGGAGGCCCCCATGGCCGTCGAGGTCCGTCCCGTCACGTTCCCCAAGGACACCGTCGCCTTCTGCAAGGTCTGGTGGCGGGTGTACCGGGATGACCCCCACTGGGTCCCGCCGCTGATCTTCGAGCGCAAGACCTTCTTCGATCCGCAGAAGAACCCCTACTACAAGATCGCCGACGTGCAGGGCTTCATCGCCTACAAGGACGGCGAGGCGGTCGGCACCATCGCCGCCTGCCACGACCGGGACTTCGAGGCGGAGATGCCCGGCGTCGGCACCTTCGGCTTCTTCGAGTTCATCGAGGACGCGGAGGTGGCGCAGGGCCTGCTGGACGCGGCCAAGGACTGGCTGCGCGGTCGGGGCCTGCAGCGCATCATGGGTCCGTTCAACTTCTCGCCCAACCACGAGTTCGCCCTGCTGGTCGACGGCTTCGACACCGACCCCATGGTCGCCAACCCGCACAACTCGGCGTACTACCCCGGGATCTACGAGCAGATCGGCCTGCAGCCGAACATGACCTGGTACGCCTACTGGCTGGACTACCAGGAGGCTCCGCCGCGGATCACCAAGATCGCGGAGCGCATGGTCAAGCGCAAGCCGGGCATCGTGGTGCGCCGGGTGCGGCTGAAGGACTGGGACAGCGAGCTGCAGATCGTGCGGGACGTCTACAACGACGCCTGGCACGCGAACTGGGGCCACGTCATGGTCCGGCCGGAGGAGTTCGAGCACATCGCCAAGGACATGAAGACCCTGGTCAAGGAAGACCTCTGCTACGTGGTCGAGATGGACGGCGAGGTCGCCGGCATGAGCGTGACCTTCCCCGACTACAACCAGGTCGTGAAGAAGATGAACGGTCGGCTGCTCCCCTTCGGCTGGTACCACTTCGCCTTCGGCCAGGGCCAGATCGACGCGCTGCGGGTCTTCATCCTCGGCGTCAAGCAGGAGTACCAGCACCTGCCGCTGGGCGCGCTGCTGTATGCGGAGACCTGGAAGGCGGCGTACGCCCGCAAGATCCGCGGCATCGAGGCCAGCCTCATCCTCCACGACAACGTCGGCATGCGCGGCGCCATGGAGAAGATGGGAGCCTTCGTCTACAAGACGTACCGCACCTTCGAGGACAAGCTCACCGAGGACGCGCCGGGGGTGACCAGCAACGTCGGCGAGATCATCCCCAGCCACCCACCGGGCTGGTCGCTGACCGAGGAGGGCAAGAAGTACATCGCCGAGCGCCCCGCCCTCAAGGTCCCCAAGAAGAACGACAAGCACTGACATCGAGGACTTCAGCCGTGGCGCGCGCGGCCGATCCACTCAAGGATCATGAGCGCCCTCCGCCACCGCCTCCGACAGTTCGACCGGTGGCTGCTCCCTCCGTCGATGCACACGGAGCCGGGGCAGCCGCCGCATCCTGACGCCAACGCGGTCCGGGGCATCGCGTTTCTGTCCTGGCTGCTCAACGTCGCCGTGACCGGCCTGTTTGGAGCCCAGTGGCTCGCCCTGGGCGAGCTGCCCCGCTCCCTCGCCCTCGCGTGGTTCGTGCTCTCGCTCACGGCCTTCCTGCCGTTCCACGTCCGGCGGACCGGTGACCACCGCCTGGCCGGCGCCGTGCTGCTGACCCTGGGTCTCGTCGTCCTCGTCTTCCGCATGGTGATGACCGGCGGCGTCGAGAGCCCGAACATCGCCTGGATGCCGCTCTTTGGCGTGGTGTCGGCGCTGATCCTGCCCTGGCGATGGGTCGTGTTCGGCCAGGTCGTGCTCGGCTCGACCTACGCCATCCTGGCGCTCGGGCCGTACTACGGGCTGCAGGTCCCGCCGCTAGCGCTGGAGCCGTACGTGTACCTGCCGTCGGTGCTCATGGCGATGGTCGTGGCGACGGCGGTCACCGTGGTCATGGCCGGGGTCCAGAAGCGGCAGATCCTCATGCACAAGGCGGCGATGGAGGAGCTGCGGGCCACCAACGAGGAGCTCGCCCGGGCGACCGCGCGCGCCGAGGCTGCCGCCGAGGCCAAGAGCGCCTTCCTCGCCACCATGTCGCACGAGATCCGCACGCCCATGAACGGGGTGCTGGGCATGTCCCAGCTCCTCGGCCAGACCGAGCTGCAGCAGGAGCAGGGCCAGATGCTGCTGACCCTGGACCGCTCCGCCCGACACCTGCTGCGGGTCATCGACGACGTGCTCGACGTCAGCAAGCTGGACGCCGGACGCATGGCCCTGGACGTGCGCCCGTTCCGCCTCGACGTGCTGGTCGGCGAGGTGATCGACCTGCTGTCGCCCCGTGCGCGATCCCGAGGGGTCTACCTTCGGTTCGAGAGGGCAGACGGCGTTCCCGACGCGGTCGTCGGCGACGACGTGCGCCTGCGTCAGGTGCTCTTGAACCTCGTCGGCAACGCGCTCAAGTTCACCGAGCGGGGCGGCGTGACGGTGCGGGTGGACCTGCTCCGCCCAGCGGGCGCCACCGCCGATCTGCGCGTCGAGGTGGTCGACACGGGCATCGGCATGGCGGCCGACGTGCTGCCCTCGGTCTTCGAGCGCTTCACCCAGGCCGAGCCCGGCACCACCCGGCGCTTCGGGGGCACCGGGCTCGGGCTCGCGATCGTCAGCGGCCTCATCGAGGCGATGGGCGGCGAGGTGGGCGTGGACAGCGTGCTCGGCGAGGGCTCGACGTTCTGGTTCGAGGTGAGCCTGCCGGTCAGCCACGTCGAGCAGGTCGTGGATGCCGACTCGCGCACCGAGCTGCTCGATCTCGGCGACGATCTCGGTCAGCTCCGGGTGCTGGTGGTCGACGACAACCCGGTCAACCGCGCGGTCGCGTCTTCGATGCTGCGCAAGCTGGGCCACGACCCGGTCGTAGCGGAGGACGGGCGGGCTGCGCTCGACCTGATCGATGCCGAAGAAGGTAGGTTTGACCTGATCTTCCTCGACCTCGAGATGCCGCGGCTCGACGGCTACCAGACCGCCCGGGCGCTGCGGGACTGCGTGTCCTGTGCCCAGGTGCCGATCATCGCGCTGACTGCCCACGCCATGCAGGAGCACGTGCAGCGAGCCCTGGCCGCGGGCATGGATGATCACCTGGCCAAGCCCCTGCTACTGGATGCCCTGCAGCACGTGCTGCTCCGCTGGGGCCGGCCCCGGACGACCGCCCGCTCGGCCTGAGGCGGAACCGTACGCTCGGATCCCACTTCCTGGGACAGTGCATCCCAGGGGTGTCCGCGCGCGCTGGCGTGATCATCCCTTTCCTCCGTGAACGCGACACTCCGGAGGCAGCATGTCCATCTTCCCGTCCCGCTGGGCCCCCGCCCACCCCGATCGCCTGCAGCTCTACACCATGAACACGCCCAACGGGCAGAAGGCGAGCATCGCGCTCGAGGAGCTGGGCCTGCCCTACGAGGCCCACCGGATCGACATCCTGGCTGGCGACCAACACGACCCCGAGTACGCGCGCATCTCTCCCAACGAGAAGATCCCCGCCCTGCTCGACCCCAACGGCCCGAACGGCGAGCCGGTGACCCTCATGGAGTCGGCCGCGATCCTGCTCTATCTGGCGGAGAAGGCCGATGGTGCGCTGATCCCCGCCGGTCCGACCGGGCGCTGGCAGGTGCTGCAGTGGCTGCTCTTCCAGGTCGGCCACGTCGGCCCGATGTTCGGGCAGTTCGGCCACTTCTACAAGTTCGCCAAGGGTCGCACCGACTCCTACGGCGAGGAGCGCTACGGCAAGGAGGTCACCCGCCTGCTGGGCGTGCTCGACCGCCAGCTCGAGGGCAAGGACTGGCTGCTCGGCGACTTCAGCCTCGCGGACATCCAGATCGTCCCCTGGATCGACGGGCTCGCCTTCTACGAGGGGCAGGAGTACGTCGGCTACCATGACTTCGACAACGTGGTGGCCTGGTCCGAGCGCTTCAACGCCCGCCCCGCGGTGACGCGCGGCAAGCACGTCGGCTCGGCGGAGTGGGCGAAGGAGAAGGCATGAAGCCCTGGCTGCGAAACACCCTGCTCGGCGTCGGCGGCGTGGTGCTGGTCGTGATCGTCGCCCTGGTCGGGCTCGTCGGCTGGGTGATCTCCTCCATGCCGTCGTCCCAGGGCGCTCGGGTCGAGATCCGCGAGGGGCTGGTCGGCGTCGACACCGGCGGCAGCTACGCCTGGATCGTGCAGACCGAGGGCGGCGCCGTGCTGGTCGACGCGGGCATGGACCCCGAAGCGACGGCCCTCAAGGCGGAGCTTGCTGCGATGGGCCTGTCGCCCGACGACGTGCACACGGTGCTGCTGACCCACGCCCATGGCGACCACACCGCCGGCCTCGGCCAGTTCCCCCACGCGACGCTCGTGCACGGACCCAACGAAGCGGGCCTGCTGTACGGCACCGACGTCGTGCTGGGCCCGGCCCCCGCGCTCATGGCTGGCATGATGAGCGAGCCGGTCCTGCCCGCCGAGGTCGTCGAGGCCAGCGATGGCCAGATCCTCGACCTCGACGGCGAGCAGGTCACGGTGGTCGCCACCCCCGGGCACACCCTCGGCAGCGCCACCTACCACTGGGGAGACGTGATCTTCGTCGGTGACGCCGTGTTCAACGCGGGAGACGACGTGATGGTCTCGCCGTCCTTCCTCAACAGCGACGACGCCGCTGCCCAGCGCTCCGCGCGCCGCCTCGGTCCGCTCGACGCGGAGTGGATGGCCGATGGTCACGCCGGGCGCACCCAGGGCGTCGATCCCATGCTGGACGCGCTCGCCGCGGGGTCGTGAGCGGGCAGGGGCGAGACGTCTCCTGCCGGATCCACCGGAAGTCTCGCCCCTGACACGGTGTTGGCCACCTGGGACCTTGTGACCGGGTCCCCGGCTGTGTACCGTCCCCGTCGATGCCCGGAGGGTCCATGCGCCTCGTGCGCTCGCTGTTGCTCGCCACCCTGGCCGTCGGTGCGACGGTCCTGATCTCCTCTGATCAGGTCTCCCACGCGATCAAGCCCGACAAGGTCACCGCGCTCGAGGTGTACGCCAAGGACGGCAAGCCCGTCGAGGACAAGCGCCTGCAGTTCGCGGTGGTCGGCTCGACGCGCGGCATCGGCGCCGGCGCACAGGCCGAGCCCAAGCCCCCGCTGGACATCATCGCCGATCTGCGCACCCAGGCCGCCGTCCGGGGCCTCGACTTCGTGCTCCTGACCGGCGGCTACACCCGGCGCTCCACGCCCGACGAGTGGAACCGCTTCGCCCGTCGCTGGAAGGACGTGCTGCAGATGCGGCTGCAGTCGGACAACAAGGGGCGCAAGCACGTGCTCGCCGTGCCCGGCGACGCCGAGATCCTGGGCGATCGCAAGCTCACCGGCTTCGGCGCCGTCTTCCCGGGCTCCTCCGCCGGCATCGGCTTCAACCGCAACGCCAGCTGGGGCAAGGTGGACGCGGTCGTGGGCAAGACCCGCTGGCGGATCCTGCTGCTCGACACCCACCAGAAGGCGATGGGCAGCCGGTGGAAGGAGCAGCTGTTCTGGCTGCCCAAGGCGGTGTCCGACGGCGAGTTCGACAAGCTCATCGTCGTCATGCCCGACCCGCGCGTCACCATGGCCGAGAACACGAAGATGGACCCGGGCGACGGGCCCTCCCAGATGATCGACATCATCGAGGAGTACGCCCCGCTCAACGCCCTGACCCTGGTGGTGTCCGGCGGACCGTCGACCAACGAGATCCTCCTTCCGACCGGAGCCTTCGGCGAGGCGTACCTGGTCGCGGGCAACGCGGGCATCGGCGGGCCGACCCTGCTGCAGGCGACCGCTGCCGACGAGGCCGGGTACAAGGACGTCGGCCTCGAGCCGCTCTACACGGTGGCGCTCATGAAGGAGTTCGACCACCAGGCGGAGACCGAGTCCTTCCGCGAGGACATCATCGACAAGGCGAAGTCCCGCGGGAACTGGGAGACCTACACCCCGCGCTTCGACGGCGATGCGTTCCCGGTCCAGGGCTGGTGGCACGTCACGGTCGATCCGAAGGGCATCGAGCTCATCTTCAGGATGCGGCGTCCGGACGGCACGCTGCACGACCTGTACCGCACGCGACGTGAAGATCGGGGGGGCTGGAAGGTGCTCCCCGTGGGGGACTGATGCAGATCGCGCGACTGCTCCCGCTGCTCCTGCTCCTGGGCTGCGATGGTGGCACCGACGACACCGACACCGACCCGCCCGTCGACACCGGCCGCGACACTGGCGACGCGGGCTGCGACGAGGCCACGGTCTGGGTCGACGGCCCGGACCAGCCCCAGGTGGACGACGTGTGGACCGTGCTCCTGCGCTGCGACGGAGTGACGGTGCAAGGCCCGATGGTCCTGCGGGTCGAGCCGGCAGAGCTGGCGTTCCTCGAGGAGAACACGCTGCGCTTCCTGATGGTGGGCGACGGCCTGGTGAAGGTCCAGGTGGGCTCGTTCCGAGCGGAGCGCGAGGTCACCGTGCGGCGCTGAGCGAGCGGCTGAGCGGTGCCTCGTCGATCGAGACTGGCCGCAAGTAGTCGGCAGGTCGTGGCGGTACTCGGCACAGAGGCAGCCAGAGGACGATGCGGGCAGCTCCGAACCCGACAGGCCCCCAGAGCCAGATCTCTGGTCGCTCTCCGCCGGCGACGACCCCTGCAAAGCGCCGGACCACCCATGGCAGACCGCTCGAGCCCTCTGCGCCTCGGTGCCTCTGTGCCGAGCGGTGCTTCGTCCATCGAGACCGCCCGAGGGGAGTCGGCAGCCGTCGACCGCTCCGTCCCTCCGCACGACCGCTCACCCCCTGCACCCTCGACGCCGCCGCGCGGGCGCTTACACCTCGTTTGCGATGTCCAACCTCCACGATCTCGTGACCGGCGACGCCCAGCGTGGCATCACCGCCGTGCTCGGGCCCACCAACACCGGCAAGACCCACCTCGCGCTGGAGCGCATGCTCCGGCACCGCTCCGGGATGATCGGGCTGCCGCTGCGGCTGCTGGCGCGGGAGGTCTACGACAAGGTCGTGGCGCGGGTCGGGGAGGGGAGTGTCGCGCTGGTGACCGGGGAGGAGAAGCGGGTGCCGCCCCGGGCGCGGTACTTCGTGTGCACCGTCGAGGCGATGCCGGTCGACAAGCCCGTCGCCTTCGTCGCGGTCGACGAGATCCAGCTCATCGCCCACCGCACCCGCGGCCACGTCTTCACCGATCGGCTGCTGCGGGCGCGGGGCACGCTGGAGACGCTCTTCCTCGGCAGCAGCACCGCGCGCCCCCTGGTGGAGCAGCTGGTGCCGACCGCAGAGATCCTCGGACAAGCGCGACTCTCGAGGCTGTCCCACGCCGGGCACCACCCGCTCAAGCGCCTGCCCCCCCGCGCCGCCGTGGTCGCGTTCTCCGCGTCCCGGGTCTACGAGCTCGCCGAGCGGCTCCGCCGCCAGCACGGTGGGGTCGCGGTCGTGCTGGGCGCGCTCTCCCCCCGGACCCGCAACGCCCAGGTCGCGCTGTACCAGGGGGGTGACGTGCCCGTGCTGGTCGCGACCGACGCCATCGGCATGGGCCTGAACATGGACGTCGACCACGTCGCCTTCGCCGAGACCGCCAAGTTCGACGGACGGTCCCGGCGCGGACTGCACGACGACGAGCTGGCCCAGATCGCGGGTCGGGCCGGGCGCTTCCTGCGGGACGGCACGTTCGGCACCACCGCGGATGCCGACGCCCTGGACGACCTGACCATCGAGGCGATCGAGGCCCACCGCTTCCCGCCCATCCGCCGGGCGTGGTGGCGACAGCCCGAGCTCGACTTCGACAGCGTGGACAGCCTGCTGGACAGCCTGGAGTCGACCCCGCACCGGCGGGTGCTCAAGCGCATGCCCGACGCAGAGGATCACGTCGCCCTGCAGGCGCTCGCCCGGGACGAGGGCGTGATGGTGCGCGCGCGGGGGGAGGAACGGCTGCGCCTGCTGTGGGAAGTGGCTGGGATCCCGGACTATCGCAAGACGCTCACCACCCACCACGCCGAGCTGCTGGGCGAGATCTACGCCCACCTGGTCGACCACGGCGAGCTTCCGGCGGGCTGGGTCGAGGAGCGCCTGCGCCGTCTGGACCGCACCGAGGGGGACATCGGCACGCTGATGACCCGCATCGCCCACGTGCGCACCTGGACCTTCGTGAGCCACAAGGACGCGTGGACCCGCTCGCCGGGGGCGCTGCAGGAGCGGACCCGCACCCTCGAGGATCGCCTGTCCGACGCCCTGCACCACCAGCTGACCGCGCGCTTCGTCGACCACCGGGTCGGCATCTCCCTGGGTGAGGACGCGCCGCTGCCGGCCGAGGTCGCCGACGACGGGCGTGTGCTGGTCGGCGATCGCGTCGTGGCGCGGATCGTCGGGCTGGAGGTGGACGGCGGACTGCCCCAGGGACGCACCGGCGAGGTCGCCTCCCGGGCCGTGACCGCGACCCTGCGCGCCCGGGCCCTCGAGCTGGTCGGGGACGGAGACGACGCCTTCGCCTACGACCCCCGCGGGCACATCACCTGGCGCGGCCACCGGGTCGCCCGCTGGGGCAAGGCGCGGGACGGGGTGCCCGAGGTGGTCGTGCGCGGCCTGCCCCACGTCGGCGAGGCCCAGCGCGCCGCGATCCGCCTGCGGCTGCAGCGCTGGACGGGTGCGCTGGTGATCGGCGTCGTTCCCCAGCTCTCTGCGAAGGGGCTCGCCGGGGCGCGCCTGTCCAAGGCCGCCCGCGCCCTCGCCGAGCAGGTCGCCGCGGGCATGGGCGTCGGACCCCCCTGCGATCGCTCCGTGCTCACCGACGCCGATCGCCGCGGCCTGGCACGCCTGGGGATCCGCCTCGGCGTGCACACGACGTTCGCGCCCGAGGCCCTGCGCGGCGACGCCCTGCGCCTGAAGGCGGCCCTGTTCGCCGCCGCGACCGGCGCCCTCCCCGAGCTGCCCGACGACAGCGCGGTCAGCGTGCCTCCGGGCTCGGCCCGCGCCTTCTGGAACGCCGCCGGCTGGCCGGTGTGCGGACAGCTCGCCGTGCGCGCCGACGTGCTGGAGAAGGTCTCCGCCGAGCTGCGCAAGGTGTCTCGAAAGGGACCGTTTCCCCTGCCTGATCCGCTGCCGGCCTGGCTGTCCGCCTCCCGGGAGGCCGCCGCCACCGTCGTCGACGGCCTCGGCTACCGCCACGTGCAGATCGCGGGCGAGTCCCGCTTCGTTCCCCCCTACCGATCCCCGTCCCGCAGGCACCACGGTTAGGAGCCCCTCATGCGCTATCTCACCGCCGCCGGTCCCTTCGTCCGCCGTCAGCTCCGTCCGCCGGAGATCCCGCGGCCGCAGCCCGTCGCCACCGAGCGCTACGCCGAGCACGCGCCCTGCCTGGCCGACATCTACGTGCCCGAGGACTCGGGTGACGGTCGGACCGCGCTGGTCGTGCACGGCGGTGGCTTCGCGTTTGGCGCGCGGGACATGTCCAGCGTCATGGTGGTCGTCGACCACCTGCTGCAGCGCGGGTTCGTGGTCGCCTCGGTCGACTACCGGCTCGTCCGCGTCCGCGGTCCGAGGCTCGAGGGACAGCGCCAGGACGCCATCTCGGCGGCGCGGTGGTGGCATGACAACGCGGCGCGCTTCGGCGGCGATCCCCAGCGGACCACCGTCGTCGGGCTGTCGGCGGGCGGGGCCCTGGGGCTGTTCGCCGCCGGCGCCGCTCCGCTCGAGCGCTTCGTCGGCATCTACGGCGCGTACGATCTCACCCAGCTCCCGGCGCGCTGGCTCACCGCCTCGGTCTTGACCCGGGCCCCGCGCCGCAAGGACCACGCGCGACACTCCCCGCTCATCATGGGCGACTTCGACGCGCCCGCGCTGCTCATCCACGGCCTCGCCGATCCCCTCGCCGTGCCCGGCCACACCGAAGCCCTGGCCCGCCTGCGTGAGGAGCGCGGCCTGCCCACCGAGATCGCCTGGATCGAGGGCGCGGTGCACGGCTTCTTCCAGGACGGGGTCCACGATCCCCACGCGATCGAGGCCTTCGAGCACCTCGACCGCTTCCTCGGCCTGGAGGCCAGCTGATGCGTGTCGCCGGCAGCTGCCTCGCCGCCCTCTTCGTGACGTACCTGCTGGGTTCTCCCGCGCTCGCCGCCGGGGGCTCGACCTCCGAGCCCATCCCGCCTGCCCCGTCTCCCGATCACCCACCCTCGGGCACGGATCAGTGGAACGTGCTGTTCCTCACGGTCGACGCCCTGCGCGCCGATCGCATGGGCCTGTACGGCCACGACCGCGACACGACCCCCTACCTGGAGCGCCTGGCCCGGGAGTCCTTCGTCTTCGACAACTGCTTCGCCAACGGGGCGTGGACCTCGCCGGGCATCATCAGCATGCTCACCGGCCTGCATCCGCCCGCACACGGCCAGGGCACCCGCTTCGACTACGTGGACGACGAGATCGTCACCCCGCTGGACGTGCTCGGGAAGGAGCACGGCTTCCGCACGATCGCCCGGGACACGGACAGCCCGACCTACCGCGGGGTGGGCCTCAAGATCGCCTACCGGCCCGTGCTGCACGAGAACATGGAGGTGGTCGACTGGCTGGCGGGGCAGGACGAGCGCTGGGTCGCGTGGGTGCACATCAAGCCGACCCACCTGCCGTACGACCCGCCGCCCTACCACCTGCGTCGCTTCGGCGGCGATCGCCTCGACACCGACGGGATCCGCGCCATCCGCTCCAGCGGCACCGTCTACCCCCAGGACTACGGCCTCTCCTGGAATCCGCCGGTGATCCCATCCTTCTCCCCGGAGGAGCAGGCGGTGGTGCGCGACCTGTACGACGGCGAGGTGGCCGACGCGGACGACCAGGTGGGCCGCATCGTCGAGCGCCTGCGCGAGCGTGGGCTGCTGGACCACACCCTGGTCGTCATCACCGCCGACCACGGCGAGGAGCTGTTCGACCACGGCTGGGTCGGCCACGCGTCGACCGGCTACCAGGGCAAGGTCACCGACGAACTCACCCACATCCCGCTGATCATCCGCGTGCCAGGCGGACAACACGTCGGCCGGTCTGCGGCGCTGGTGCAGCAGTCGGACCTCATGCCCACCCTGTTCGAGCTGCTGGGCGCCGATGTCGGCAAGACCGACGCCGGCTTCCAGGGCGTCTCGCTGGCCCCGCTGCTGGCCGGTCGGGAGGCCGCCACCCACGACGTCGTCTTCAGCCGCACCACGTTCAAGGGCTGGACGACCCCGCTCGCCGAGTCCCGGGACGGCGCGACCGCCGCGCGTGACGCGACCCGCAAGCTCATCCGCCTGCGCCGCGACGGACAGGTGAGCCACCAGGCCTTCGACCTCGTTGCCGACCCTGCCGAGCAGACCGACCTCTGGGCGACCGACCCCGAGCGCTTCGCCGACCTGGCCGCGGCGATGGACGCGTGGGAGGCCGACAATGTCGAGGTCGGCGCCAAGGTGGTCTTCGCGGCGGCGGAGCGACACCTCGCGGACCTGGAGGAGGCGGCGAAGGACGGGGATGCCGTCGGCGCCGCGCGCACCTGGCTCGCCCTGCTGGAGCTGGAGCGGACCTACGCCAACGAGTGGTCGCCGCCGCTGCAGGACCGCCGCTACGCGGGTCGCTGGTCCAGGGTGAAGCGGCGGGCTCAGGTGCTGCGGGATCGGGCGTCGAAGTAGCGTCTTCGAGCGCGCCTCTCCGCGTCCGGTACCCGATTTCGACACGGTGGGGCGGCCTGCGCCCCGCAGCGGATCCGCACGACCGCGCCCCCCACCGTGCACGATTCGATTTTCCAGGGAGGACATTCTCGGCCTCGCTCGCCGATCCGTGCCCGACGATGCCGTCGGCCCCCGCCACGATCTGTCGCACGAGCGTTCTAGATGTCGTAGCGTCAAGTGGGGCCATAGTCGGCGCTTGGTCGAGGCCTCATCACCGAACGCTAGGAGGTCCCTATGACCATCGATCTGGCGCGGGCGCAGTACTCACACTGCGAGCATGCGCTCGGCGATCTCCCAGCGACGTTGTCGGCCTTGTTGGAGCAGATGGTCGAACGGACCGTCGGAGCCTCCGTGCGTCCGACCCGTTTGGTCACCTATCTGCAGGGCGCGGTCACGTTGCTGGACCACGACCATGAGTTCCGCCTGCACGTGTGGGTGGAGCTGCCCGAGGGGCATCCATGTTTTCCGGATGCAGACCGCGGGCTGATGTGCCTCTTGAGACCCGTCACGAAGGACGGCCTGTACGGGCCGACCGTCGGTGGGGTCGGCTGGCTGGGGCGACCGCTGGGCGACTGGCTGGACCTGTCGAAGGAGGACGACTGGATAGCCCAGATGGTCCGCGACCAGGGCTACATCTCCATCCCCGGAGCGGAGTGGATCGAGAGCATGGATGACGTCAATGCCCAGGCACTCCTGGCATGGCTGCTGTCCATCCACCTCGAGGGCATGACGAACCACGTCATCCTGGAGGAGCGACTGCTCCGGCGGTAGCTCTCGGGACTGCGGCAGCCCCCCGTCTCGCGGCACGTCGCGGTGCTGCGAGCGGGGGGAGTGGCGGGTCCAGATCGTCTGGCGGGAAGTCGCGTTGTTGCGAGCAAGGGAGTGGAGGGGCGGTCTCTGGTCAATGGTCTCTAGGGCCCGCTGCGGGCGGGGAAGGCTCTCCGCCAGAACGTGGCTTCCTACGTCCTGACTCGAGGCTCTCGTGACGGGACCCGAGCCCCACGCACTCCGCGTTGGGGACGGCGAAGCTACCTGCCCTACGCGCTCGCCCTGTTGACGGCGTCGCGAGTCAGACAGCGCGAGACGGATCACCGCCGGAGATCGGCAGTGCCACCCGCTCGGAGCGGGCCCCAGAGACCAGCGACCAGAGACCGCCCCTCCACTCCCTCGTCGGAACCCACGCGACGCCGCGCCAGCCCACCGCCCCGCCACTCCCTCGTTGGAAGCCGCGCGACGCCGCGCGCTCACCCGCTGCTCGCCTCCTTCGCGCCCTCCAGGAGCTTGTGCCGCGACTCTGCGATCCCGTACGCCCGCGGGGTCAGCTCGATGACCGTGTGCAGTGGGATCTGCAGGTGGGGGATGCGGTCGGTGGGGACGTCGGCGAAGTAGCCGTAGAGCGCGCGGATGACCGCGTTGTGGCCGATGACCAGCAGGGGGCGGCGCTGGCGCTCCATCTCCAGGATCACAGGATCGAGGCGGCGGATCACGTCCTCGTAGCTCTCGCCGCGGGGGTAGCGGTAGCGCAGCTTGTCCGCCCGGCGCGCCTCCGCCTCCGCCGGCGCCTGCAGGGCGATCCCCGCGTAGGTGAAGCCGTCGTAGATGCCGGCGTCGATCTCCTCCAGGGCCCGCCAGGCGCGGCTTGCACGGCCCACCAGGCGGGCGGTCTGCAGGGTGCGCTCCAGGGTGGATGACCACACGACCAGGTCGTCCGGGGCGCGCTGGTCGACGAAGCGGCGCAGCGCGTGACCGTACTCGCGGCCCAGGGGCGACAGGTCGGGGTTGCCGCCGAGGCGCCCGTCGACGTTGAACGCGCTCTGGCCGTGCCGGGTCAGCCAGATGGGCCGGGAGGTGATGTGCAGGTTCATCAGCAGGGTGACGAGCCGGCTGGGCAGGTAGCCCTGGAGGCGGTTGACCACGATGCGGTTGCCCGCGTCGACGAGCTTGACCCAGCTGGCGTCGTCCTCGTCGATGGTCTCGTACGCCTCTTCGTACATGGCGATCCGGCGCTTGAAGTCGGCCACCGCGTCCTCGGGATCGACGTCGCGGTAGTCCGGCGAGCGCAGCTTGGTCTCGCGGATGTTGTGCTCCAGCACGGCGGGATCGTCGCAGATGGACTCGACGAAGAGCACCCGACACCCGGCAGCCTCGCAGCGCTTGCGGACCCAGGCCCGGCGGGTGCGGGTGGAGTTGGTCGCGTCGTAGATGCCGACCTCGCCCTCGCCGTCGAGCCAGGCGAGCATGTCGGCCAGGGCGGCCTCGGCCATGGCCCGGCGCTGGGCGAGGCCGTCGGGGGTCTGGGGGGCGAAGAAGTCGGCG
>MDTC01146023.1_pt1 | contig 14889 bp, 11 predicted proteins | sample 811181 | NCBI WGS metagenome assembly MDTC01 (sample SAMN05326644, study PRJNA326480) | marine metagenome | isolation source: seawater | place: Pacific Ocean: North | collected 2011 | reverse complement strand
GGTAAGTCTTATACGACCAGCTCCCTATGAACTCCCCCAGGACAGGAATGTAGCAAGGGTATTAGGTTGTAGCGGTGCGATGTAAGTAGCTTACCCTTTTTTTATGAAATACGACTCCATCCTGTTTTTTCTCTAGAATATGGTCCATAGGAACGAGCAATATTAATATTATCTGCTTTTGACAAATCTGGATCATGTTTCAGCAAAAGACTAGCTTCTTTTCTTGCGAAATCAAGAATTTTAGTATCCTTAACTATATCTGCAATTTTAAAATCTAAAATTCCGCTTTGCATCGTTCCCATTATATCTCCTGGACCTCTTAGTTTTAAATCAACTTCAGATATTTTGAATCCATCATTGGTTTCAACCATAGTCTTTAATCTAGTTTTAGATTCATTACTTAACTTATTTCCGCTAACTAAAATACAAAAAGACTGATTATTACCTCTACCTACCCTACCTCTAAGTTGATGCAACTGTGACAATCCAAATCGTTCAGCACTTTCAATAATCATAACAGAAGCATTTGGAACATTTACTCCTACTTCGATAACTGTAGTTGCAATTAATATATTAGTTACTCCATCAGCAAATCTTTTCATCTCATACTCCTTGTCCTCAGGCTTCATTCTACCATGCACAACACTAACTTGAAAATCTGGTAGAGGAAATTCTCTTTCGATTGAATCAAAACCATCCATTAAATTCTTATAGTCTAATGTTTCACTTTCTTCAATTAAAGGGAAAACAACATAAACCTGTCTACCTAAACTAATCTGTTCACGCATAAAATTAATTACAAAAAGTCTAGATGAATCTGTTTTCCACATTGTTTGAATTTCTTTTCTTCCTGGTGGCAGTTCATCAATGACAGAAATATCTAAATCACCATATAATGTCATTGAAAGTGTTCTAGGTATTGGAGTTGCTGTCATTACTAGTACGTGAGGAGGGTTATCATTTTTCTTCCATAACTTAGCTCTTTGAGCAACACCAAATCTATGTTGCTCGTCTATAACAACCATACCTAAGTTATTAAATTTAACTGAATCTTCCAGCAAGGCATGTGTTCCAATTAAAATATTTATTTGGCCATTTTTTATACCATCTAAAATTTGATTTCTTTCTTTCTTCTTTGATGAACCTGTTAGTAAAGATACGTTCAAATTAGAGTAGTGTAAATAATTTGATATTGTTTCAAAATGTTGCCTTGAAAGAATCTCAGTTGGGGCCATTAAACAAGCCTGAAAATTATTATCAATAGCCATAAGCATAGACAACAAAGAAACAATCGTCTTCCCACTTCCAACATCCCCTTGAAGAAGTCTATTCATTTGTTTAGAGCTCTTAACATCAGATCTTATTTCTCTGAGAACTTTTTTTTGTGCATTAGTTAAAGTAAAATTTAAATGATTATTATAAAAATTATTGAAATTTTCTGCTAAAGAAGGAAAATGATAGCCTTTAAATTTTTTATTTCTATTAACTTTTAACTTTAACAAATGTAATTGTAAAAAAAATAACTCCTCAAATTTTAATCTTTTCTGTGCACGAATTAATGATTTAGGATCATTTGGTAAGTGAATTTGAAAAAGAGAACTTGATTTAGAAGGAAGTTGAAATTTATTTAAAATCGAGTCTGATAGTGTTTCCTCTATTTGATGATCTAGTTGGTTTAACAACGTCTTTATTAGTCTTAAAATAGCTCTACTATTTAAACCTCTTGCATTTAGTTTTTCTGTAGAGCTATAAACAGCTTGCATTTGAGAAGAGGATTTTTCATAATCTATAAATAAATCTAGTTCAGGATGAATAATATTGACTTTTGATTGAAAATAAGATGGTTTACCAAAAACGATATATTCTTCATTTATTTTTATAGAAGACTTTATCCATCTAATACCCTTAAACCATACTAGTTCAATTGAAGATGATTTGTCAGCAAAACACGCAACTAATCTCTTATTTCTTTTTTGTCCCTTTTCTTCTAAATTAGTTATCTTTCCTTTAAATTGAACAAAAGGAAAATCGGCATTTATTTCTGATATCTTATAAATTTTTGTTCTATCAATATACCTAAAAGGAAAATGATATAACAAGTCCTCATAATTATAAATCTTTAATTCTTTTTTTAAAAGATCAGCTTTAATTGGACCAACTCCTTTTAAATATTCAATTGGAGTTTGTAAAATATTCATTATATTATAATTAAAATCTTTTTAAATCATTGCTTACAAAAACAAATGGCAATAAATCACTTACTCGATCTGCAATAAGTATTTTATCATTTGGAGAATGTAAAATTATTTTAATATCTTTTTTTTGTTTTTCCTCATATTCAGACATAGCTTGTCTGCATGCACCGCATGGTGAAATAAAATCATCAATATCAAAACTTTTGGATCTAGCTGAAACAGCAATAGTTTTAATATTTTGATTAGGATATGATGATCCAGCGCTAAATATAGCTACTCGTTCAGCACATAAGCCTGACGGAAAAGCAACATTTTCTTGATTACTACCACAGATTATCTTACCATTTTCAAGTAAAACACTAGCTCCAACTAAAAATCCAGAATAAGGAGCATAAGCAGAATTAATAGAACTTTTAGCTCTCTCCACAAGCATTTTTTCCTCTAGATTAAGATCATTAAAAGCACCTGTTTTGAAATTTATTTTAATAGTTTTATTTATCATAAGTCATATGAAATTTTACACTCTAAAATATAAAATGTATTAGGTCTCGTTAAACCAAATTCATTTTGAATTTTATATCCAAAATCGAAATCAAGATTTTTAGTAATCTTATTTGTAAATGAGATCCCACTCCTTAGCTTATTAATTCCTTCATCTAAATTATAAAAATACTCTGTTGAAATAATCGGATCAAATTTAGTTTTTCTAATATTATAATTTAGAGAAAATTTTTGTCTAAATAGAAAGTTATAATCATAATAAAATCCTTTAGTTTGTAATCTATTTCTTAAAGAAAAAGATAGTCTCTTATGAAGTTTATCTTTATAAAAAACATCTAAAAAAAATCGATTTGAACGATTTATTTTTCTTTTTTTATCCCAATTATCTGAATATCGAAAACCAGTAGAGAAAGCAACTCTCTTTAAAATTGAATACTTGTATTTTACTTCATAAAATTGTTTTGAAAGAATAGACGAATTTTCTCTAAGTCTTAAACCGAATTTATAAATTAAGTCACTTTTTTTACTTAACTTTTTATTTATAGATAAAGAGTTCCATGTTTGAAAATCATTCTCCTGTGAAAAAAGAAAAAAAGATGAAAAAATAAATATACTAACTAGGATCCTTTTCATAGTAAAAAATACGAAGATTTGCTGTATCCTTAAGGAAATCTATTCTTCTAATCTCAACTCTAACAACATCTAATCCTGTTCTGTCTTTTAAATCTTGTATTAACTCATCTCGTCTTTCAGGAGCAATTAACTCAATTTTTTCATAAGTAATATTTTTTCTTGTTTCATGTCGAAGTAACCATAACCTCTCCATTCCAAAGGTTACAAAAACAATAACAAGATTAGCAAATAAAAGTTCTGCATAGCTAATTTTTTTGTTAGCAAGAGCATTAATTACTGAGATTCCAATTACTAAGAAGAGATAAGTCATTTCTTTAATTGGAATTGGATCAGTACGGTATCTAATTATACCAAAAATTGCAAAAAGACCAAGAGCAAAGCCTAGCTCAAGTTTAACATTATCAAGTAAAAAACAAAGTAGAAAAACTGTGAGACTAATTAATAAATATGTAAATAAATAATCTTTATTTCTAGTTACAGGATAGTAAATATATCTAACAATAATTAAAATAATTAAAAAATTAAAAACTCCTTTCAAAATAAGTTTCCAAAAATCATTATTATCAAAAATTGGAGTACCTAAATACTGTTTTGATTCCTCTGTTTCTAAATACTTTAAATCATCAATTTTATCTTGGATGATACTAATCTCATCCTCAATACTTTTATGTAATTTTTTATCACTTGAAGGTATTGCTAATTTCTCTTTTTTAAGAGATTCAATTTGTTTTAGATAATCTTCCTTACTGACTACAATAGAAGACTTGTCTTTATTGTCAAAAGAATTAGAATGTTGTGCGTTTAATGAAAATAAAGAAAAAGACACACACAAAAACAAAAAATATTTGACAAAGATTTTTCTAATTTGAATTATTTTAAAATTCATGATTTATAATTTATTAGTTGAAAATTAACTTGTTTAAAAATAGTACTTTTTCTTTAAATCTGTTTGACTTAACTACAGGATTTAATTTTAAAGTACTTATACAATATTTACTAATTCTAATTGGCAAAATACTAAGTTCTTTTGCTATTCTCATAAAATCAGATTTTCTACTCATTTTTTCTTGTTTTACTTCTGCTATAATTATTTTTTTTAAATCTCCTTTATTGTTTTTATCATGATAAGTCAAATTTAAATCCATTGTTAATCTTTCTTTGTCTTTAATATGTACAAATGTAACTCTACTAAAATTAATCCATTGTTTTGCTTCGACCTCAATATCATGTCCAATCACTTTCTTTATATAGCTCTTATTTTCTTCTGATAAATGCTCATTAATCCTTTTAACTTTGGTACGTTTTTTTATCGTTCTTCCCTTATTATTTTTAAGCTTGATTTCTAAAAAAGTTAACTTACTTCCTACATATTCTCGAAATCTAATCTTATTTCTATTAACTCTTCTATTATGATGGTCTAAATAAAATTTTCTTTCTTTTGTATCAAAGTATAATGATTTATAATCATGAATTTTTAATCCATCAATAGACAACACTCTATAAAAAGGATACATTTGATTTAAAAGCTGAGGAAGTTTTGAAGATCTAAATGCAAACTTTGTATCATTTCGTGACATTAATTTTACTTCATCCATTTCGTTCAAAGAAATTGGTTGAAATTTATTTATAATTTTTTCAACTTCGATCATTTGCTTCACTGATTTTTTTCTATCACAAAATTATCAACAGAAACAGTTATATTATTTGATGAAATTGTAATACTTTTAAAAATTGGGTAATCATACTTGACCATGTTAATATCTGTACTATCTGCATATGTATAAATAGTGTATGTCCCTTTTCTTAAATTTTCAAATCTATATTTTCCATTATAATCAGTTTCAAATTTATCATCATATAAATCCTCATAGTTATCAGAATAAATAATATAAACATCTTGACCTATATCAGGACGATAAAAAGTTGTATCCCAATTGCCATTTGTAGGATTTTGATATGTAAACAACTCCCAAACCTCTCCTTCAATTACTGAACTACCTCCTTCTCCTGCTGGTTTTTCACAAGCAATAATAAATAATGAAACTAAAAAGTAAAAGAATAATTTTTTCATAGTTATTGTTTAATAAATTTTTGAACCAATCCTTTAGAATAAATAAAATAGACTCCACTTTTCCAATCAGAAATATCTATTGAGTTAACTTTATTTGAAGAAAAAACATTTTGTCCAGCTAAGTTATAAACTAAAACTTCTTCAAAATTACCAAGTAAATATATAATATTTGTGGATGGACTTGGATATACTTTTAAAAAAGTAATATTTTCATGCTCAAGATGACTTGATAGAATTGAATTAGGTGCATTATATGTATGATCTTGATAGATCATTACTCCACTTCCATTAGGAACTCGAGCATAGCCTTGATCTGGTACCATATTAACAAAATGAACGGCATCAATTAAATTTCCGTTTGGATCACTTAAATATACTTCCTCTTGATCTGCAGACAAACGATATGTCGTATGTAAACCTGATTGAGAGCTACCGGCAGTATCACACCAGACGATTAAATAATCATTTGGCTGTATTGTAACATTTGGGAAAGACCACTTAAATAAGTCATTTTCATTGTCTGAAAGATAATATCCATTTAGATTGAGAGAAAAATTATTACCATTATAGAGTTCTACCCAATCATCGTATTCCCCATCTTGGTCAGCAACAGAAATCGAATTTCCAGCCATAATCTCATTAATAACAAGACCCCCAGCAACAGGGATTTGATAAAATTCCTTTTCTGCTCTTTCAGGAGAAAAGACACCGGCATCATTATTTTCTGAATAAATATAATATTGTATATCCCTTGCATCTACATTTATTGAAGCACCATAGATTCCATCACCAGCTATTCCATCACCATTATTACCATCATCATACATTTGAATTTTATTAAATTTTTCAGAAAATTTAAACCTATATGCTAAGTAAGCATAATTGACATTTGAAATCTCAGCAGTTATATAAACTGTTGTATGAGGCAAAACGGATGTTGGATTAGATGTAATATTGTCAATCGAAGGAGGAGCGGAAGTGAATTCACTTAGAGATTGTATATAAGAAACTCTAGCATCAATCAGCTCAGAAATACCAATAACAGAAGAAGTTGTACCAACAGAATTATCTAAATTACTATTAAATTCTGAGAAAGAGTAAAAGCTATTAGGATCCAAATTAATGTCATTTGAAATCAAATTTTGTAAATCCAATGCTTTAGTCTTGTATAAATTATTCACGAAAAACTCATTTAAAATTGTACGCATGTGTGCAACATACATTTTTTTAAATCTATCATTAGAGTATATTTTATTGTTTAAGTAATTTAATGGATTAGATATATCATGAAAAATATCTAATTGCTGTAAATCACTATTGCTTACTGGAATTGATAGTCCATCGACATAAGCTCCGAAAGACATATTTAAACCAGAAATTATTGGAGAAAATCTACCGTTATTATCCTTAAACAAGTGAAAATTACTTGCACGTGTGTTAATTGGTGCATCTAAAGAAACTATCAGATTTTGTAATGCCATCATCCAAATTGTTCTATCAATATCCAAAACAGATTCGATTTCTGAAAAATGATTATTGAAAGTATCTAAAAAATTACTCAACTTTTGCCAATCATTAGATGAGTTCATTTCATAAGAACGTTGGTAGCAATTAGTATCTAAAAAATGCTGAAAAACACCTATTTGTCCAGAACATCCAGAAATCGACAAGTTAGTTTCCTTAACTTCAAATAAAGGACCTCTTCTTTCATAAAAATTTTCATTAGTAAAATCATCATCTATTGACTGAACACATGTAAATAATCCAAGATGTGTTCCATTTACATAAACATTTGAATATGTGGATTTTGGTGATGGCATATAATTACTGGCAATCTCATAAGCTAATACTTCCCTGACAAATGAGGGGTCCCTATAACCATTTGATAAAGTTAATCTATTATATCGATCAATTGATTGTCCATTTTGAATATAGTCTAACTTTATATCTATGGGATTTTTAATATTATTAGGAAAATAAGAACTGTTATTTACATACATAACACCCACATTTTGATCTACTTCCCCATCAATAATTATAGAATCTGCAACTAATCTTTGATTTAAATTATTAGACAAATAAAGATCTAATGAATCATCCCAATGAGGCTCACTGAAGAATATTTCTATTTGTCGAACCCCCAAATCATAAACACTTTGTGAAGAGCTCTTAAAATTTAAAAAGATTAGAAAAACCAAAGAAAAATAACGAAAAATCATATTTTTTTTTTGTAAAGTTATGAAATCTACAGATAAAACTAATTAATAATCAACTTTTCAATCAAAAATTTGTTAGAGCTATTTATCATTAAATAATAAACTCCAGAAGAAAGTGAAGATAAACTAATATTTGAGAAATTATTTTTTTCTTTTAAAACAACATTACCAAAACTATCATAAACTATAATTTCATCTATTTGAGATCTATAATTTTCTGCAATAAATAATTTATCACTACTTGGGTTTGGAAAAATTATTGGTTGTTTAAAAGATAAGTCATCTGTATATGTTGAAAATAAAGAAATTTTTGAAACTCCAGTGCTAGTAGAAACCCAAGCATTATCATCAGAGTCTAAAGCTATTCCTTTTACATTTTCACCGATGACTCCATCGCTAACATCAAAGTTCATCCACTGATTTGAATCAAATCTGACAATACCTCCTTTTGCTAAGTAACCAACATAAATTGCAGCCCAAATGTTTCCATCTGAATCAATTTCAAGATTTACTACTGGGTTTAAAGTATCAGGAGGTGATAATATATACATTTGAGTATAATTAGAAGCAATAGAATTATTAGCATCTAAAACTGAAATTCCACTACCTGTTCCAATCCATTTATTATCAAAATCATCTATTACTATACTTGTTGCATTTTGAGAAAGGAGACCAGATGATGTATCATAAACTGTAAAAGAATTGCCGTCATAGTGAGTAACACCCCCCAATGGTGAAACAAACCATTTATCTCCATTTGAATCAAAATCGGTACCACAAACCCCGCTCCAATGTAGATCAGAAGAGAAAGAAACCCAACTAACTCCATCAAAATGAGATACTCCTTGAGATGTACCAATCCAGACACCTGAAATAGGATCCTCATCAATACTTTTAACTTGATTACTAACTAGACCGTCAGATGATGTATAAGGAATCCAATTTGAACCGGGGATACTATATTGGAATTTACTTACTCCATAATCAGTTCCAACCCAAATCTCCCCGTTTGATAGTGCTCTGATACACTTAATATTATTTGAAAGTAATCCTGGAAAATTAGCTTGATTCCATAAATACCAATTAGATCCATCAAACATTTGAACACCTAAGCTAGTGCCGAACCAAACATTATCATTCATATCAATATCAATGCATTCAACATAGTTATCTACAAGTCCATCAGAAGTTGTGTAGTTAGTTATAACTTGTGAACTCAGATCAAGAGTATGTAAAAAGAACAAAAAAATTATAAAAAGATATTTCATTTTATTTTAATTAGTTTTAATGTAATATTATCTAAAGATACAAAATATATACCTGGGAGAAATTTTGAAGTAGAAATTTTAGAAACATTATCTTTTTCATAAATAATTTGTCCTAAAGAATTCATTACTTTAACGTCATATCGTCTATTAAAACTCAAATGATTTGAAAAAGGATTTGGATAAGCTAGTACATATGGTTGATTTTGTGTTAAAGAATTAATAAAATCATTATTCGAATTAAATGTTGGCGTTAACATATTAAAACCACCTACTCCATTAGGACTTCTTGCATAAGAAACATCTTGATTTTGTGTTGGATAGGTAACTGAATCTATAATTGAACCTGATGAGCTTGATAAAACAACTGTCTCTCCTAAGTTTGACAATTTGAAATTTGCATGCTCTACTCCTTGATGAGAGTCGTTATCAACCCAAACAATTAAATACGAATTTGGTGATACAACCTGATTTGGCAATTTCCACTTAAATAAATTACTTGTTGTATCAGTTAAGTACAAATTATTAGTTGAGATTGGATAATTTGTAGTATTATATAATTCTATCCAGTCTTCAAAACTACCACTATTGTCAGATACAATATTTTTATTATTTGACATCAATTCATTTATAACTAAATCTCCATAGTTTATATCAAAAGACAGAGTATAATATTCATAATTAGCACGAACAGGAGAAAAAATTCCTGAACTATCATTTTCAGCATAAAAATAGTATTCGATAGAATTACTTACATTAGAAATTTTACTTCCATAGATACCATCTGCAGCTAATCCATCATTATGATTTCCATCATCAAAAAGTTCTTTTTCTTTAAATATTTCATTATCTCCATATCTAAAGAAAACAAATACCTTATTTGCGCCGTCAACCTGAGCATTGATATATAAATCACCTCCTAAAGAAATAGGACTTTGTTGCTGAGTTAAATTAGTTATTGAAGGAGCGCCATTATATCCATTATAAGAGGATAAATAATTTGATCTGGCATCCATTAATTGAGTAATACCTGGACAAAGTGAAGAATTTACAACTAATTGACTATCTATGTTAGCTATAAAATCAGAGTAAGTATAGAATTTATTTGTATCTGCCATTACATATTGATCAATAACACTTTGTAAGTAACTAGCTCTAGAATGATAGTTTTGATTTACAAAATTTTCTTGCATAATAGTTCTTATATGAGCTATATACATTCTTCGATTTCTTTCAGAAAGAAATAATTTTCTCATTAATGGTCTAGGCGATACAGAAATAAAATTATAATGAATCAAAGGATCCATTTCTTGAGCTTGAAGTATATCAAAACCATTAAAATAAAGTTGTGATGCATCCGTTATTCTAAATCCTCCAAAAGACATATTAAAATCCCACATTATTGGATTAAACTGTCGTGATCTAGATCGATACAAATAATAATTTTGAGCATAACCAACATAAGAGTCAAAATTTATTAAGCAATAGTTAATCGCATGCATCCACAATATTCTATTTATGTTAAGTAAATTATTTATAGAGTCAGGATAATTATTTAATGAATCAATAAGAAAATATAAATCACTCCAACCAAATTCTGATTTCAATGCATAATACGGTTGATAATTTAAACTATCTGTTCCATGAGAATTACTTAAGTTAGAATTTTCTCCAGAGATTTGAATATTAATATTTTCTGGATTACACTTAAAAAACGGATTATATTTACTTTTATAATGTTGAATTAAAAAATTATTATTTACAGATTCAACATTTGTATATAAACCCCATAATGTATCATTTATAAAAAGATTAGCATAATTTGCTTTAGGGGCAGGCATATAATTCGAAGTAATTTCATAACTTAAAACTTCTCTAATAAATGACGGATCTTGATATGAATTTGCTAGCTTAATTTTTTTATAACCTAAATGATTTTGATCTTCAATACTATGATCTAATTTAATATTAAATGGATTTTTTATTCTATCTACACTAGCCGAACTATAGCCTTTATATCTGACACCAACACTATCATAGCTAATACCGTCAATTACTAAATCAGCAAGTATTCTGTCATTATTACCCAAAATATAAAAGCTATCTAAAATCTCATCCCATTGCTCTTCATAAAAGTATAGCTTAATAGTTCTTACAGTATCAACATTATAAAAATTAGATTGACTATGTATGTTAAATGTTATGAGAAAAAAAAGAAAAAAAGTGAGAAAACACCTATTTAACATTATAAATTTGTTCAGTAAAAACTCTGCCAGAATTGGTTGTTATATTTAAAAAATAAACTCCTGAAGAAAAAAATGATAAATCAATTTCAAAAATTTCATTAACAAAAAAATCATCTTCAGCACTTTCTTGTAATAGAATATTTCCAAAGATATCTATCAAATTAACTGAGTATATATCATTGATGGGATGTAAAATAGAAAGATTAACTTTTGATGAAGTGGGATTTGGAAAAATATGAATATAATCAGAGTCATAACTATATAAGGAGGTATGATCAAAGCAAGAACTTGTAGATGTATTTATATACTGTTCAATTGCTTGAATACCAGAATAATCACATTCATACCTAAACCCTTTCTGTGAATCAGCATTATACGGACCCCAAACAAGATTACCCATACTATCAACTTCATACATTACTCCAGCTCCACCTTGACCGCCAGATGCATTAACAAAAATATTACCATTAGACATTCTATCTGAAGCAGATTGACCATTAGCAGAATATAAACATTCATACCTTGTGGTATAAGAAAAAGGTTCAAATGGTTGTCCTGGTGATCTTAGATAACTATTTGTTAAAGAATCCCATGGTGTATCAATGCAATCAACTGTAGATTGATTATTACCAAGACCGCTATTATTAAATATCTGAATATATCCCCCATTTGGTCTACCATCATTTGTTACCCATCTAGGGTCATGAACTGCATTAGGAATTATTCTTGATCCAATCATATTATAGTTTGCTGGATTTCCCCATCTATATAATATATCACCCCCCATTCCTGAATTACCACCACTATGAGATGCAGCTTCCGCAGTTGATGTAGAGTGATCAATTATATAAATTTCAGATGAAAACCTTGAAGAAAAAACAATTTGATCTAACTCTTCATTGTAATCTACACCATTAACATGAAACCAATCTCCATTATTACCACCAGGACCTCCACCTCCACCAGAAATCATATTTATATCAATTAATTCTGGATGATCTGCAATATTAGAAACATAATTAGGTTTGTTTGGATCAACATCTTGACATAAATGATCCCAGATATGCCATTCCCATACAATGTTTGCTCCGCCGTTACCATCTGGTTCAAGTTCGATAAAATGTGTTGGCCATTTTTCAGAGTTAGGATTAACAAATCCAGCAGCATTCAACTCTGAAACACTTTTCTTTTCATATGCTGTTATTAAGACATTATCCCCAATAAGAGTTAAGTCATGATGACTAACAAAATCATTACTCACGTAGGTAAAGTCCCAAACTATTGAACCATCTGGAGCTATCTCCTGAACTCTTCCTCCAGATGCTGCTATATTTCCACTACTAAACACATTAGTATTAGTTTTTGTTCCTCTAACTAGATTTCCATTTTTTTTTAAAGCAACTGTATAATTACATTCTGTGTTCATATTCCAGGTATGAGCAATATTTTGATTTTCATCAATTAAGTATGTGGTATTAGATCCCTGAGCGTTATATAAAGAAAATCCATTAAAAGATTGTGAATAAGCTACTGAAACAACTAAAACGAATGTAATTACTAATACTTTTTTTATCATAAATCTAACCTAATAAAACTAATGCTTAATAAAACGAAAATCTAAGTTGTTTGTTCTGATTAGATAAATCCCACTTTCTAAACCACTAATATCAATAATCCTATTTTTGGTTACTAAAATCTTCTTTCCTAACACAGTATAAATTTCTTTTAAACCATCAAATTCTACAATTATTTTATCAGAAGCAGGATTTGGAAAAATTCTTGTATTGATATTAGATTCTTCAATATTTGTTGTTGCATCCGAAGTTATATTAATATTATCTAAAAACAGATTGTTTTCATATTGATTAACATTTCTAAATTTTACAATTACTCCATCAGATCCTGCATATGAATTCAAATTAACATTTGCTGAATTCCAATCATTATTTCCAGAAGGATACCACTCAAAACCATTATAATTAGGAGTAGTTGTAACTAATGAATTTCCAGCTCTTTCCCAAATTTTCTCCCATGAAACACCACAGTCTGATGAAACAAGAACAATCAAAGTGTCTGACCAATTTTGTGATAAAGTTGGGTCTGTCCACAAAGAATATGCATAATCAAATCTTAAAGAAATAGTACTAGCATCCAAGAAACTAAAAGTTGGAGAGTTTAAATCATCATACTGTCCATTAGCAGAGTAAATTGAATTTTCAATAAAAATGGAACTAGAGCTATTAAAACCATAGTTAGAATTAACAACCCATGTTTCACTACCATCAGGATTATCGACTGACCAACCGTTTGGCAAAGAAGAACTCTGAAAGCCTTCATTGATTTCAAAAATATCTCCAGAACACTCACAATCTGAGTAACAACTATTATAGCTACTGTATGAGCCACTACCATCTCCCGGGTCAACACAATTATTATTTACACAATTCCATGAAGAAGGGTTAGTTGATCCAGTGCACAAATTATGATTCAACAAATTAGATCTATACTGATTTATAGCAGCAATCATTCGTGATTTTTGATCATTTGTAAACAGATTCATACATGCATCATTTGTATAATCCATATAATTCATATACATATCACCACTAGTTCCATTACCTGTACAATTTGATGTTGAAGGAAAACTTGGGCATCCATAATTCGCAGCTTGCTGTACAGGGGTGTCTCCACATTGATCATTACCGCAATTATTATCCCCCCAAATATGATCTAAATTTAACCAATGACCAACTTCATGAGTAGCAGTCCGTCCTTTATTGTAAGGAGCCTGAACCACACCTGTCGTGCCAAAGTATCTATATCCTATTACAACTCCATCTTCAGGATTAGTCCAACTTGAAGGTGGTGTAGCATAACCCAAAAGACCTCCTCCTAAATCACAGACCCAAATATTTAAATAATCATCTTGAGGCCAGGGATCAATACCTCCAGCTGAAGAATACTTAACATTATCACTACTAATTGAAAAAGATGTTTGATTAGTATTAGTTCTTGTAATTCCAGTAGTAGGATTTCCGTTAGGATCAATAGTTGCCAAACAAAAATCAATTTCACAATCTGCTGCAATGTTTTGCCAAACAGAGGGTGTATTTGACGCATCAGAATTTGTTCTTCTAAAATCTGCATTTAAAACATCCATTTGTGAAAATATTTGAGCATCAGAAATGTTTTCTGCATTTGTATTGTAAACAACATGAACAACTACTGGTATTGTAATAATAGATTTCAAATTATCTGTACTATTATTCATTAACCACTTATTAGTTTCATAATTAACTACTTCTCTTGATGACTGATACTGTAGATACTTCTCCTTTAATAAGTTTTCTTTAATTGTAGTACCACATTTTTGTTGACTTAGCAATGTGAAACTCAAAAGAAATAAAAGTGATGATATTAATAATCTCATAGTTTTCTTACAAATATAAACATTATATATCAATACAAATATTACTGATCTTGCTCATATTTAATCTTTGCAATTTCCCAAAATTTATCCATTTGCTCAAGATCCATTTCATCAAAAAAAAGATTTTCTTTTTGAATTAATTTCTCCATTATCTGAAATCTAGATTTAAAACGTTTATTAGTTTTTTCTAATGCATCAATAGGATTGATATTAATAAACCTAGCATAATTTATCAATGAAAATAATACATCTCCAAATTCAGATTCAATTCTATCTATATTACCTTCTTTAACTTCATATTTCAATTCATTAATTTCTTCAATAAACTTATC
>MDTC01134658.1_pt1 | contig 14889 bp, 13 predicted proteins | sample 811181 | NCBI WGS metagenome assembly MDTC01 (sample SAMN05326644, study PRJNA326480) | marine metagenome | isolation source: seawater | place: Pacific Ocean: North | collected 2011 | reverse complement strand
GTTGCTGAACCACTCATAATTCACGACAAATTATCTCGTGATGAGGCGGAGCAGCAAGCCTTGGAGATGATGAAAAAAGTAGGCATTCGGGACGCAGAAAAAAGAGCCCGTTCCTTCCCTCATGAATTTTCCGGAGGTATGCGTCAGCGGGTAATGATTGCCATGGCTCTGGTTACCAAGCCTGACCTATTACTTGCAGACGAACCAACCACCGCACTTGATGTGACGGTTCAGGCTAGAATTTTGAAGATTCTTAAATCATTGCGGGAAGAATTGGACGTTTCCGTTCTTTTTATAACTCATGACTTGGGCGTTGTTGCTGAGATAGCGGATCGGATCGTGGTTATGTATCGTGGAAAAATTGTTGAGCACGGAAAGGTAAAGGAAATATTTTCCAATCCGAAGCATCCATATGTGAAAGGGCTTCTTGCATGCAGACCCACACTGGACTGCAAATATGAGATTCTACCGACTGTCGATGATTTTCTTGATACCGTTGAATATGAAGATGGTACTGTTGAAATCCGTGAGAAAACAGATGTTGAATCCAAGCTGGTGAGATTTGTTGAAGAGAAACGACATCCGAAAATTCACACTGAACCTTTGGTCGAAGTAAGCAATCTATCCATTCACTTTCGCTCAACTGAAGGTTTTTTTGGCCGAATGAACAATGAAGTGCGTGCTGTGGACGGAATCGATTTGACTATTAGGCGAGGAAAGACCCTCGGACTGGTCGGCGAGTCAGGGTGTGGCAAAACCACGACCGGAAGAGCCATTCTGCACTTGATTCGACCCACAAAAGGAGAAGTCCTATACGATGGAATATCGTTAGGAAAACTGCCGATGGAAACATTGATGGAATATCGGAAAAAGATGCAAATCATCTTTCAAGATCCCTATGCATCCCTTAATCCACGACTTACCATTGAGCAGGCGCTGACAGAGCCAATGCTTGTGCACAAAATTGGTGACAGTACTTCCAATCGAAGAGAACGGGTAGTTGATCTTCTTGAGGAAGTGGGCCTTTCATCTGCTCATCTTTTGCGCTATCCACATGAATTTTCCGGAGGGCAGAGACAGCGAATTTGCGTGGCTCGTGCCCTTGCCGTTCAACCTGAATTTATCGTTTGCGACGAGTGCGTTTCAGCAATGGATGTGTCCGTTCAGGCACAGGTTCTCAACCTTTTGCAGAAACTACAGAGAAAGAGACAACTAACGTACCTTTTTATCTCACACGATCTTTCGGTAGTGAAATTTATATCCGATGAGGTGGCAGTAATGAAGGCAGGAAAAGTTATCGAATCAGGAATCGCAGAGGATTTGTATGCCAATCCCAAAGAAAACTACACGAGGGATTTGATCGATGCAATTCCCTCTCCTTACAATTTGGTGCAACACTAGGAATCAAGCCGTTTGACCTGAACATCAACCCTCATACTTTCCGGCGGTCTTCCAAAATAATTTCCCGTTACCGGAGAAACATCCCGATAATCACGCCCAGAACCAATTATTACATAATTATCATCAACAATACGATTGTTAGTGGGGTCCAAGCCAAACCAGCCATTACCATTTACCAGCACTTCCATCCATGCATGGGAAGCCCCAGAACCACGCATACTCCGATCTCGGGTTGGGTCATAAAAGTAACCACTCACATATCGTGCTGGAATACCAAGGCAACGGCAAAAGGCAATCGCAGCATGGGCAAAATCCTGGCAGACGCCTTTTTTTCTTTCCAACACTTCATTCGCATGGGTGCCAACACTAGTCGTGGAAACAGAATATTCATAATTTAGATAAATATGCTCCATGATTTGATATGCCGTCTGGAAGATATCATTTGAGTTACCTTGTAAATCAACGGCCATTCGCCATATCTCAGGGTTGATATCTATATAATTTGATTTTTGCAGGTAAGGTCTGCAATCAGGGTTTCCCTCCACTTCACGCAATGACTTCATGGTGGAACCATAAGGAAAATTATCAAAATCAACACGCTTTTGCGTGACCACCGTTGAACGACTTTCTATCAACAATTTTGAATGATCATTTGGAATCTCAAAATGATGAACAAGGTTCCCGTTAAGATCCAGATACTGTCTCATTTGTGCAGTTGGCAAGACGCTCACTAAACACGATTCACATCTTTGCCAGTCATTGGTAAGAGGATGGAGGCGAAGCTCATTAAAACTTTCGCGGACGGGAGAGGGATATCGGTATTGTGTCTTGTGAAAAATATAGAGACGCATAAGCCTTGGCTTATCTATTGTTGCTGCATTTGTCGTTGAACCATCGGTGCAACGCTGGCGTTTTTAATTTCAAATGGTAAAAGTACATAGGTTTCGAAAATACTTTGTCCAACTTCAATCAGCTTTCTTTGCAACTGATCAATTGACTCGTGCAAACCATCCTCAAGTAAAGATTCAATTCCAGAGAAATTGAGCTGGGCAAGGGCACTCCCCGTTAATCTCTCCGCTTCGTTCGAGAAATTTCCAGATGGTACGCCTGATATTTCGTGAAGCAAGGCATCGATTCGAGAAACGGCAAATCTTAACGAACGGGGAAAATCACGAGAAAACAACAGAAAGTCCGCCACATTTCGCAAGGTAAGAGCACCTTGGTATTGGCGACGGTAAGCGGATAAGGCGCTGCAACTTCGTAAAGCTCCAATCAAGTCCAAACGCGTAGGTTCCTCTTGAAGCAAGGTTAGCGTATCCAAGACTCGGCTGGTCTGATCCGATCTTTCCAGATACCTCCCAAGCGACATAAATCGCCATCCTTCATCATGATGAATCGTAGCATCAGATAGTCCTTGGAATATGAGGGAGAAACGTATTATCCTGCGGAAAAAATTTTCTGGGTTGGACCTAAACTTCCCTTGAAGTGCAGGCGAGTTCAAGAAGAGATAAAGATTATTCAATTCAACCCAGATTTCCTCGGACAATTGATCCCTCACCATACGGGCATTTTCTCGAGCCATATTAATACAGGTTAAAACTGAACTCGACCAGTTTTTTGAGAACAGGATGAAAAACTCTTGATCGTCAATTTCATCATTTGCAAAATCATCCACCGCACACATGGCACTCAAGGCGGACTGCCAATAATCACGACCGGTTTCATTTGCCTGAAACTCAAGATCCGTATCTCGGTTTACCTCAACTAGGCGGGTAACACCTTCAGCCCGCTCAACATAGCGACTCATCCAATAAAGATTGTCTGCAACCCTTGAAAGCATCTTAGTCATTTAGCACCCAAGTATCCTTACTGCCCCCACCCTGAGAAGAGTTAACCACCAATGAATCTTTTTTTAATGCGACACGTGTTAGCCCCCCCGGAACGATTTCTATATCCTCTCCATAAAGAATGAAGGGCCTAAGGTCGACATGCCTTCCTTCCACACCCTCAGGGCAAAAGGTTGGGTGCCTTGAAAGGGAAATGATGGGTTGTGCAATATAATCACGAGGACTCTGATTTATTCGAGAGGCAAACTCTTCCCTTTCTTTTTGAGTTGATGCATTGCCAATGAGCATCCCATATCCCCCAGACTCATTAGCCGACTTGACAACCAGTTCTGAGAGGTTTTCCAAAACGAATTTTCTATCCTTTTCACGCCAACACAAATATGTGGGTACCTGCTCAAGTATGGGCTCCTCGCCCAAATAAAAGCGAATCATTTCAGGGACGTAAGCATATGTCACTTTATCATCGACAACTCCAGTGCCTATGCCATTTGCTAGAGCAACATTTCCTTTTAGATATGCATCCATCAATCCACTGACGCCGAGTAAGGATTCTTGATTGAAAAAGAGCGGATCCAAAAATTCATCATCGAGCCTACGGTAGATTACATCCACCTGTACCAGACCCTGCGTGGTTCTCATGTAGACATAACCATCAATGGCTATCAAATCCTTCCCTTCAACTATTTCTATGCCCATCTGACGGGCAAGAAAGGTATGCTCAAAATACGCACTGTTATAAACGCCTGGAGTCAAAAGCACACAAACGGGCTTATGAGACATTCTGGGAGAAAGATACTCCAATGACCTTAGGAGGTATTCCGGATACGCTTCAACCGAACGAACTGACATCTTTTGGTAGGTACGGGGAAAAGTTTTTTTCATAATTTCCCGATTCTCCAACAGATAAGAAGCTCCCGACGGGCAACGAGCATTGTCCTCCAGAACCAGATATTCACCCTTTTCATCCCTAATCAAATCGGATCCACAAACATGCACGTAAATATCTCGTGGCACATCAAAACCAATCATCTCTTTCCTGTAATGGGCAGATGACATGACTACCTCTTCAGGAATAACACCTTCCGATAGAATCTTCCCTCCATGATAAACGTCATTTAGAAATAGGTTAAGAGCAAGAATGCGCTGCCGTAAACCCTGCTCAACTTTTTGCCACTCGGAATCTGGAATTACCCTTGGAATAAGATCGAATGGAAATATTCGCTCAATTCCCTTTCCGTCACCATAGACTGTGAAGGTTACCCCACGTTCGAGGAAAGATGAATCTGCATGCTTCTTTTTTTGTTCAAATTCTTTATCTGTCAAACCACCTATCCGGTCATAAATTGCTTGGTAAAATTCGAGAGATTGAGAGTTTTTTGAGTTTCCGAACATTTCATCGAAAAAATCATCGGTTTTGTAGTTGGCAAACGCATTGGGATTCATAATCAGAAAGGTGTGTGTTTCTAAGTTGCAACTTTTGCGCCATTCACTCCTCAGGCATTCAAAATTGTCTCAATTTGATTATTTTCATTCAAAGATCCTCAAGAAAACCCAACCGTTCGGCCGAGAACAGAAATTGCTGAGCAAGGCCAGCAAATTTGCCAAAATGAATTCTGGCAAAGTGAATTTTCTGATTACTATTCCATCCGTGAAGACAATATCTTTTTTCCATACTTTTTTCGATCCAAGTATCAATTGGAAACGCCTCCAAAAAATTTCCTCCAAAGAGTAAAACGCAATCTGCCACTTTTTCTCCGACACCCGGAAGGCAAAGTAGCTCCTTTTTGGCTTTCTCGTAAGACAGCTCGGGAATCGATTCCAACCAACCCTTCCGACTGACTATGATTTGAGCACTCTTGGCGACATACTTGGCACGATAACCCAGTTTTAAGGAACGAAGTTCACTTTCAGATATTTCGGACAACCGCTCCCATCCCGGAAAAGCGTAAATGTCTTCCAATAACCTTTCTCCATATTTTTGGAATACCGTTTTTCCTATTGCTTGAATTTGAGGAATGCTCTTTGCAGAACTAAGAAGAAAGAAAAACAAAGTTTGATCAAGTGGCTGCCTAAGAATTCGAAGCCCTTTCAAGTTTTCTAGGCACTTTTTCAAGACGGCATCGGATCTCCATGGCAATTCGTTCAAAGCTTTACCATAATCTTCATCCAGCCAAAAGTAGTTTGCAATCTGGTCTTCACCAAGAGAGATTTTCTTATCACAACGCCATTCGGCTCTTTCATTTTTCCACCTGCATTCAACAACGGCTTTACCAACCTTGCCTCTCCAATGAAACCGGGCAATCTCATGCCAGTCAAAACATTGACCGCCAACAAGTGTTTCTTCGAGGCTGAGTGATGAAAAGAGGTTGTCCGGCTTGAAAGCAAACCAAGAACCCCAGAATTTCTCTGTCTTCAACTTTTTCTTTTTAATGACTCCACAAAAAACTCTGTGAAACCAGTAAGTTTTTTTTCAGGGAATCAGTAATGACGACCTTCCACGCAATCAAGTCCATCACTTTTTCATTCCAATCTTTCCCTGTAATTCCAAGCAGAAGACTTTTCTTTTTTTTAAAATTTGGAGGCATGGCAAATTGAAATTTTCTAGGAAATGGATTCCGTGAATCAATTATACTTAGTTCTACGATTTGAGCGTTTTGAAGAGAATCGTTTTTTGACTCAATAGGAATGTAGAGGTAAAGCCCCTTTCTTTTATCAGTTGATCTGAGAATAAGTTTATTTCCAGTAAATTCATCACCGGTAAAAAATTCTCTAATCCTAGTAAAGTCATCTTCCGAGTGATGCCTGATGCGAATCATACTTGCATCAACTCCGAGCAAAATCAGGTTGTTACATCCAATGATGAATGACGTAAGCAGGATTACAGGGAGCAATCGCCTACTCTTGCTCATTAAAATCCTTACTCTTTGGTCTCCTTAGCAGGAGTGCTTTCCTGTACATCATTCGTCTCGTCTGTTGATGCATCAGGACCCAAGACATCTTTCGCTTTTGCCTTTTCGGCAACTGGCTCAGATTTTTCAACATTAGCCATCTTTTTGCGGGAAGACTTTTTTGCTGAAGACTTTACTTTTGGCGAGGAATTAGGATTAGCTGCATTGATTGCGGCTTTGCGTCTAGCGAGATATGCCGTGCGCCTGCGACGCTTGATTAGTTTGTTATATTGTTTGCCCATAATTTAGGTTTTTAATGAAAGTTGTTATAATCTCAGATAAAATACAATGCTAGAAAATCAGGATATTGTAACGGGTTTGCCAAATTTTGCTGATTCATAAGTGGCATCAATTATTTTCATCAAAGCCAGTGCCTGAGCAGGTGAGTTTAGTGGGGCTTCGTCGCCGTCAATTGTCCTGACGAAGTTTTCTGCAGAACGGATTCTGCCCATATCTTCATTCTCTTCGGTAATGATGCTCCGATTTACCGAACGACCGTGCTCTTGAACATAGAGTTCGCAATCATCCAATGCAGTCTCATCAAGTCCGTCGGATCCAAACAAGCGACGTATCATCCCCCCCGCTCTCTTCCCCTGAAAGGTTACGGAAACTTCTTCACGTTTATTCATTTCGGCCCAGGAAATTTGAAAGCTAAGGACTTGACCTGTATCAAAACTGACAAATCCATGAGCAGCGCTTTCCACATCTGTTACACCATCTGCAACGTCGGGTATTCCCCAAGGACCTTTGAAATCCTTATTTTCAATGAAATCATTGAATGTCTGAGCAAGCACATGCGAAGGATTAGGATAATCCATGTAGTACAAGGCGAGATCAACCATATGCAAAAGATCTATAAGTGGACCTCCGCCAGACATTTCCTTGTTTGTAAACCAACCGCCAAAGCCTGGAATGCCGGTCCTGCGAATCCACTTGGCTTGTGCCGAATTGATCTGACCCACCTCGCCAGCCTCTATGTATTTTCTCAAAGCGTAAGATTCAGGTCTGGCCCGGTTGTTAAAATTGAACATTAAAGTTTTGGCAGACTGTTCAGCTGCTTGTTTCATCTCATTCACTTCCGGTGCATTCAATGCCGGAGGTTTCTCACAAAAAACATGTTTGCCAGCTTCGAGTGCTTGAATCGCAAGCGGGCGGTGCGTACGATTAGGCGTGATGATGCTAATGGCATCCAAGTCTGTCAACTCACTCAGCATCTTTGCCGAGTCGGAAAAAACATGCGGAATACCAAATTCTTTGGCTGCCTTTTGGGCTGCCTTTTCATTCATGTCACAGATTGCAAGAAGATCTGCTCCGCCTGCACAAAAACCAGCTGCGTGATACTCGAGCATTCCTCCAGCTCCGATAATTCCAATTTTTTTACTCATAATGCTTTACTTTGGAAGTGCGGGAAATTTGACCCATTTTTCCTTAGATTTGGAACTCTTTACGACTGTTTCGATAAACGCCATACCAATCATACCGTCTCGGATATCAGGAAAGTCATATCCTGTCTTTCGTGGATATTTACCGGCAATCTCGTCTGAAATGGCAACCGCAGCGGCATTATAGACATTCGCAAAGGCCTCGATAAAGCCTTCCGGATGGCCAAATGGTATTCTGGTGTTTTCAGCGGCAGCACCCGTGATGTAACCATTTCCTCGCCTCCACACTTGGCGGGGTGCTCGTGCATCCTTGACCAACAAATCATTGGGTTCTTCCTGATGCCACTCGATAGATTTTTTTGTGCCATACACTCGGATGTTCAGATCATTCTCATCACCATTGGAAACCTGCGATGCATAGATTATTCCGCGGGCTCCACCTTTGAAACGAACAAGAACATTCCCATCATCATCAAGCTTTCGATTTGGTATGTTAACCGACAAATCCGCACAAAGCTTTTCGATTTCCAAGCCTGTGATATAATGTACCAGATTCTCGGCATGCGTACCTATATCACCCATACAATTTGAGATCCCTGCTATATCCGGGTTTGCCCGCCAATTTGCAATTGCTTTCTCCTCTCCGGTAAGGGCTGTGATTGCATAGCCCTGTGGATACTCACATACCACTTTTATGATTTTACCAAGCTCACCCTTTCTAACCATATCCTTAGCCAGCTTAACCATGGGGTAACCAGTGTAGTTATGAGTTAAGGCAAAAACTTTTTTGGTCTTATTGATGATTTTTCTCAATTCCCTCGCCTGGGCCAAATCATAAGTTACCGGTTTATCGCAGATTACATTAAAACCAGCCTGAAGAAATGTTTTGGCTACATCAAAGTGCAAGTGGTTCTGAACCACAATCGTTACGAAATCGATTCTTTCTCCCTCAGGAAGTGCTTTCTCCTTTTCAGCCATTTCTTCGTAAGAGCCGTAAACCCTGGAAGAATCTAAGTGAAAGTCTTTCCCTGAAAGCTTACTTTTCTTGGGGTCAGAGGAAAAAGCTCCAGCAACAAGCTCAATATTTCCGTCAAGATTTGCAGCCCTTCGATGAACACCTCCAATAAAGGCACCGCGTCCCCCTCCCACCATTCCCATTCGTAATTTTCTTTTCATAAAAAAATAGTTAAGGTACTACTGGTTTTCCTTATCGAAAGCGGAATCAAACGCCATTTGATTTGGAGTGAAGTCCAATTGCTTGACAAATTCACAGGATTCCGTCGCACCGTGGAAACGGTCCATTCGACTGTCCTCCCACTCGATGGATAATGGTCCGGCATAACCAATATCATTAAGTGCTACGATGATTTCCTCGAAATCAACATCTCCACGACCTACGGAACGAAAATCCCACTGACGTCTCGGGTCCGCAAATGTTGTATGGCCACCGAAAACGCCGACAGTACCATCTCCATGACCCCACCAGGCATCCTTCATGTGGGCATGATAGATCCGATCAGAAAAAGTCCTGATAAACTTCACATAGTCGACCCCTTGGTAACCAAGGTGGGAAGGATCATAATTAAAGCCAAACCTTTTGTGACTCTTTACCGCTTTGAGTGCACGTTCAGCACTGGCAATATCAAAAGCGATTTCAGTTGGGTGTACCTCTAGCGCAAAGTTGACGTTATGCTTTTCAAATTCCTGAAGGATAGGACCAAAACGTTTGGCAAAATCCTCAAAGCCTTTATCCCAGTATTCCTGGTCAGTGGGGGGAAAAGCATAGATCGAGTGCCAAATACTGGAACCTGTGAAGCCATTAACTACGGCAGGAAAATCATCCCTTTTCTTTCTTCCTGGCTTCTCGTTTATGAAATTTCTACAGGCTTTTGCTGTTTTGGCCAGTTTTCTGGCAGCCCTCTTGCGGACTTTTTCAGGATTGCCCTCTCCCCAAACATCGGGAGGAAGAATTGCCTTGTGTCGCTCATCTATCAAATCGCATACGGCTTGACCCACCAAATGACTGGATATGGCAAAAGACGTAAGCCCATTATCAGAAAGAATTTCCCATCTTTCCTTGCAGTATTTTTTCGAGACTGCTGCTTTATCAACATCGAAGTGATCTCCCCAGCAAGCGAGTTCAAGTCCATCATAGCCCATTTGGGCTGCTTTTTCAGCAAGATCGGGAAGGGATAGGTCGGCCCATTGGCCGGTAAACAAAGTTACGGGTCTTGGCATAATTTTGAGGGGTTGGTTAAAGAAAAGGTTTTTTTTGAAAGACTTCAGACCAATGGGCAAACATTTTTTTGAGATGTTTTCACCATTTTTATGATTCGTAAGGCAGAGCAAGGACTTTCTCGGCAGAACGAAAACCTAGATTCACTAGCTTTCCTCTAGATGTCTTTAAAGTGATGGAATCTGCACAAACCTCTTTTCCAATTATTTTAAAAAGCTGTCCGGGAATCAATTTGGCTTTTCTGGCAAACCTTAAAAATTCTTTGTTCTGGTCAATAATTGATTCAATCCTGAGGTTAGTGTCTTTCTCGAAATCGGACAATGGTTTGGATGCTATTTGCTGAATCATTCCACCCTTTGAAGGTATGGGGTCGCCATGGGGATCAAATCGCGGGCGCCCCAAAAAGTCATCTAATTTCTCAAGTACCTTTTCGGAAATGGCATGCTCCAGTTCCTCTGCCTCTACGTGAATTTCATCCCAGTCAAAACCCAATGTTTCCACCAGAAAAGTCTCCAGCAATCGGTGCCTGCGTAACATGTTCATCGCCAATTTTCTTCCTTTCCTTGTCAGAGATACGCCCACTCTAGGAAAATACCTGACCCATCCGTCACGCTCAAGGCTTTTGGCCATGGATGTAGCGGTTCCAGGGGTCACTCCAAGTACTTTCGCGATCTGCCCCATTGGTACTTTTGAAATTTCATCATCCAATGTAATAACGAGAATTTCTTTGAGATAATTTTCAACCGTTGAGGTAGCCATTACAATTATGGTGAAGATCAAACAAGATTGACTCAAGAATAATCCAATCTATAATTTTGACTGATCAAAATCTTTTTTTCTACGAGTAGATGATAAATTTACGATTAACCATATTAATTTCCTTTATAATTGGATTTCTTTTAAATCTGGGATGTGAACTAGCTACTGATGTCGAATCGGTTGACGCGAATAGCTCAAGAGAAAAGATTTCCATTGTTACAACAACCACACAGGTCACCGATTTGGTTAAAAGACTTGTTGGCAACTTCTGCGACATAAAACCATTGATGGGGCCTGGCGTCGATCCACATTCCTACAAACCGACTGCACTTGACATAACAGCCATTTCAACTGCCGATATGGTCATCTATCACGGACTCCAATTGGAAGGGAAATTGGCTACTATTTTAAGCAATGGGAAAGATAGGGGAATTAAGATTTTTGCCGTTAGTTCACGGCTACCCAAACAGATGTTGCTTGCTTCGGATGAAGATACAAGTGAATACCCGGATCCCCATATCTGGTTTGCCCCCAAATTATGGAGCCAGTGCCTGCGCGATCTTTCGGAATACCTAATCAAAGAACTCCCAAACTTAAGAAATCAAATTATAGAAAGGCGGGTTCTTATTGAAAATGAGATTGATGCCATTACAGAATGGGCACAAGCTGAACTTAATTCTATCCCTGAAGATAAGCGTATTTTAATTACCAGTCACGATGCTTTTCGCTATCTAGGTGAATCCTTTGGCATTAAGGTTATTGCTCTTCAGGGAATTTCGACCCTGCAGGAAGCCGGTCTTCTCGATCGCTCCAATTTGGTTAATTTTATTAGGAAAAACAGGGTTGGATGTTTGTTTATAGAAAGCAGCGTAAACCCCAAGGCCATTGAGGAAATTGCAAAGCAAACTGGAGCATCAATAGGTGCCCCACTTTACTCAGATGCTCTGGGTCCCAGTGAAGAAAAAAGCATTGGGCCAAATCAAAAAGCATACCCACACGACTCTTGGGAAGGAATGATGATTTACAATGTCTCGAGTATTTCTCGCGGGCTAAACCCTTAAAACATGATTAGGGACAAACTGCCCCTTGAGGTTCACGATCTCACCGTTTCTTACCAGAAACGTCCCGTTCTATATGGAATAGATTTGGAAATTGAAGAGGGTTCACTCGTAGGAATTTTAGGTCCGAACGGAGCTGGAAAGTCCACCCTAATCAAAACCATAATGAACATGATCAAGCCGAATGGCGGATATGTAAGAATTTTTGGAAAAAGGCCAAAAGATGGGATTAAGAGGATCGGTTATATTCCTCAAAAAGAATCCATAGACTGGGACTTTCCAGTAACTGTATTTGATGTGGTGTTGATGGGTCGATACGGTCATCATGGCTGGTTTGGAAGAATCGGTAAGGAAGACCGTAAAAAAGCAAGTGAAGCCTTGGAGCAAGTGAACATGCTGTCCTATTCCGAAAGACCGATTGGCAATCTGTCTGGAGGTCAACAGCAGAGAGTTTTTCTGGCAAGGGCACTAGCGCAAGAAAGTGAAGTCTATCTCATGGATGAACCGTTTGCTGGAGTGGATGCCGTTACGGAAAAGGCGATTATTTCAATTCTTCAAGGGATGAAGAAAGAAGGTAAAACACTTGTCGTAGTGCATCATGATCTAGCTTCTGCAAAAGAATATTTCGACCATCTCCTATTGCTGAACATGAGAAAAATAGCCTACGGCCCAGTATCAAAAGTTTACACACGAGAGTTATTGCAAAAGACCTATGGAGGTAAATTGACGGTTTTATCGGATATTGCAATCGAAGCTGCAAAAGTTTCGGGTTTTTCCGACTAATCAAAGATATCTGTGCGCCCTCTAATTTTGGATAGATGGATAAGGAAAAGAAACTTTTTGTTACCTTTGTTCTGCTATTTGGCTTCTGTCTTTGTTTGGAGGCGAAACAAATTAATCCAACCACAGAGGTTGAATTGTTAACACAGGCCAAACGGTTTTTACAAATGGAAGATCCGTTTATTTTAAGAGTAATACTTGGCTCTATTTTGATGGGTGTTTCATGCGGTTTGATTGGAAGCTACGTTGTGACCAGAAGACTTTCGCTTTTTGGTGATACGCTATCTCATGCTCTTTTACCTGGTGTTGCAGTGGGTTTCGTATGGTCGGGAAGCAAAGATAACTTATCCCTTTTGATTGGGGCAATGTTTGCAGGTTTTTTGGGAGTTTCATGCCTTAGTATTCTCCGAAAAATTTACCGCATTCAGGGAGACAGTTCTCTTGGTATTGTTCTTTCCGCTTTTTATGCGGTGGGCATATGCATGCTTACCCGCATACAAAAACTGGGCTTTTCGCAGCAATCAGGGCTCGAGTCATTCATGTTCGGTCAGGTCTCTGCCATCTCTTCAGATGATCTTTACCTTCTCCTCATTACACTCGTGATTATAGGGTCATTCGTCTTCCTAAATTACAGACAACTATTGGCAAGTGGATTTGATCCGCAATTTTCTCAGTCAATTGGTATCCCCACAGAATTTCTTCAATATATGCTATGGGTTCTGATTTCCTTTTGTATAATTTCATCCCTTCAGTTGGTTGGTGTCATTTTAGTATCTGCAATGCTCGTCATACCCGCAGCGACGGCCTCCTTATTGAGCAAAAGAATGAATTCTTATTTGCTACTATCTTGTTGCATAGGGGCAGGGGCAGGATTTGGCGGAGCTTTTCTGTCGTTTCTAGGAAATAACCTTCCCACAGGTCCTCTGATAGTTTTGGTTTCTGCATCATTTTTTCTTTTGGTTTTATTGTTTCGGCCCGAAAAAGGTTTATTTCTCCTTTGGCTCAAATCCAGGTCCGAAAATTCCAGAATTGCGATCGAAAATACCCTCAAAGCAGCGTATCAAATAATTGAAAAAAAAGATTTTAGGGAAAGTGAAATTTCCTTTTTTGAAATGATGCAAAAAAGGGGCTTGAGCAGTCCCGAATTGACTGAAGAAGTTTCCAGCCTCAAACATGCAGGACTCGCCACCATATGCCATTTGGCTAAAACGGAGAAAACAATTCCCCTTCAAAATATTATTACCCTTACTCCTCTGGGCTGGGAATATGCATGTAGGATCGTCAGAAATCATCGCCTTTGGGAACTTTATCTGACCAATGAGGCCCAATATGCACCTGATCATGTTCATGAAGATGCGGAAAAAATTGAGCACATAATCGGAGAAAAAACCGTTCGTAAACTTGAAAGACTATTAAAGAATCCAAAAAAGGACCCTCACGGAAAGTTAATTCCAAGCATTACGGATGTGCATCAGGAGAATCTTCCGCCTAAATCCTAAAGGTTGTTTTTCCTTCATTATGAATTTCATTCCAAACTTCAATTTTCAAACAGTTTTTCTTCAACCATGGTCGTCCACTGAACTGATGGCATGGAATGGGCAAATAATTCTTATGGGATTGCTAATTTGCTGGACAAGTGGAATTATTGGCTCCTTCGTTGTGGTGCGTAAAATGGCACTTATGGGAGATGCCATCAGCCATGGAATTCTTCCGGGCTTGGTCATTTCATTTTTGATATGTGGTTCACTTGAGATCGGACCGATGCTTGTAGGGGCTTGTATAGCGGGGGTTTTCTGTAGCTTTTGCATTGAGTGGCTTCGTCATAATACCGAAATCAAGCAAGACGCATCAATGGCAATTGTTTTCACCACTTTTTTCGCTTTTGGCGTTACTTTAATTAATTTACAAACTGGACACCTCGATTTGGACACCAGTTGTGTGCTTTATGGAGAGATTGGGCTAACTCCACTTGCGACAGATTGGATTATTGCGGGAGAAAACCTGGGTAACCGCTCGCTATGGCTTATGGGCTTTATTTGCGTGATAACCCTGATTTCGACGTCATTATTTTACCGACAGCTATTGCTCACCAGTTTTGACGCCATCCTTGCCCGCTCAATTGGTTGGCCCGTAAAATTTATTCATTTTGCTCTTATGTTCTTTCTTGCTCTCTGTACAGTGGCGAGTCTTGAGTCTGTTGGAGTAATTTTAGTTGTCGCCATGCTTATTTTCCCATGCGTGACTGCCTCATTTTTCTTTAACCGGCTATCCGTAATTTTATTCTGCACTTTCCCTTTGGGAATCTTTTACACCTTTGGAGGCTTTCATTTGGCCCTTTGGCTTGATTGTTCCATCGCTGCTGCAATGGTGATTTCAGCAACTGTTATTTTCATGTTTGCCCTATTGTTCAATCCTCAGAATGGGTTTGTAAGAATTTGGAAATGGTTGAAGGTTACATCCAAATACGAAAAAAAAGCC
>MDTC01095363.1_pt1 | contig 14889 bp, 15 predicted proteins | sample 811181 | NCBI WGS metagenome assembly MDTC01 (sample SAMN05326644, study PRJNA326480) | marine metagenome | isolation source: seawater | place: Pacific Ocean: North | collected 2011 | reverse complement strand
TGCGCACCTACGATCGCGAGCAGGGACTGTCCGACCTGACCGCGGCCGCCGCCTTCCTGCGCGCCCGTCCCGAGGTCAACGGCATCGTCGCCCACGGCATCTGCTTCGGCGGCCACCTGGCGGCGATCCTCGGCCAGCGCGGGGTCGTCGACTCCGTGCACACCGTGCACGGCAGCGGCATCGAGCGGGTCGCGCCCAAGGCTCCCCTGCCCTGCCCGCTCACGTTCCACACCGGCTCGGCGGACAGCACGATCCCCCCCGAGGCCATCGAGGCGATCTCCGCGGCGTGGCCCCACGCCGAGATCACCATGCACGACGGCGCCCACCACGGCTTCGCCCACCCGGGCAGCCCGGCCTTCGTGTCGTTCGCCTACGAGGCTTCGGTGCAGACCCTGCTGCGGGACGCGGGCAGGCTCACCGACGGGTGATCCGCATCGGAAGTCCATTTCCAACCCGTAGCGTCACGCTCGCGTCCAGCTCCAGCTGGTGGCCGGGACGCAGGTGGAGCTGGAAGCGGCGGGCGAGCACGGCCAGCACCAGGCGCGCCTCGAGCAGGGCGAAGTGCTCGCCGATGCACTTGCGCTGACCCACGCTGAAGGGGTGGAAGGCCAGGCGGGGGCGGCTGCCGGCGCGCTCGGGACGCCAGCGATCGGGGTCGAAGACGTCGGGGTCGCGCCAGTAGTCGGGGTGGCGGTGCATCACCCAGGGCGAGATGAAGACCATCGTGCCGGCCGGCACGGCGATGCCCTCGATCTCGTCGTCCACGACGGCCCGGCGCGCGTTCGTCCACGCCGGCGGGTACAGGCGCAGGGCCTCGTTGATGACGTAGCCGACCTGGTCGAGCGCGCGGAAGTCGGCGCCCTCGGGGTCCCTGTCGCCGAGCACGCCGTCGATGTGCTCGGCGAGCCTGTCCGCGACCAGCGGCCGCTGGGAGAGCAGGTAGAGCGCGAAAGACAAGGTGTTGGCGGTGGTCTCGTGTCCGGCGAGCAGCATGGTGAGCACCTCGTCGCGCAGCTGGGCGTCGTCCATGCCCTCGCCGGTGTCCTCGTAGCGGGCGTCCATGAGCATCTGCAGCAGGTCCTCCCGCGGCTCCGACGAGGCCCGTCGCTCGGCGATGATCTCGTTCACGACTGCATCGAGCCGCGCCAGCGCCCGCCGGCCCTCGAGGTTGGCGGGGGTGGGCCACTTCCAGGGCATGGGCAGCGCCGAGGTGACCATGCGGTCGAACGCGTCGATGATCGCGTCCAGGCCCTCGCTGACGACCGCCTCGACCGGCGCGATGTCGTGGCTGAACAGGGTGTCGCAGGCGATCCGCAGGGTGAGGCGGCTCATGTCCTCGGCCACGTCGATCTCTCGGTCCAACGCCGAGTCCCACTCGGTCGCCAGCTCGGCGGCCCGGCGTACCATGGTCCGGGCGAAGCCGTCGACGATGCCCTTGCGGAACGCCGGCTGGGCGATCCGACGCTGGCGCTTCCAGTGCTCGCCTTCCGCGGTGAGCAGGCCCTGGCCGAGCATCGTGCGCAGGATCTGGTAGCCGCGGCTGGACTTGGCGTAGCGGTCCTCGTGGCGGAGGAACACGTGCTGGAGGTGCTCGACGCGGTTGAGGTGCAAGGTGTTCAGGAAGGCCATGCGCATCCAGACCGCGTCGCCGTGCTCACGGCGGGCCTCGAGGAACAGACCGAGCACGTCCTGCTGGGCGCGAGGCAGGTGGCCGAGGAGGTGGGCCGAGGGCCAGGTGGCCGCGCCGGTGGCGGGGGCGTCGAGCAGGGCGGTCGCGCTCATGGCAGACTCCAGTTGCGAGTGAATGCTCATATTCAATATGCGAGTTAATACTCGCTTCTCAACTCGCGTTCGCACCTCGGAGCTGCCATGTCCACGACCCCGTCCACGCGCAGAAAGAAGCCTGTCCAGGCCCGATCGCGCCAGATGGTCGAGACGCTGATGCAAGCGACTGCTCGCGTTCTGGTCGAGGACGGGTACGAGAACCTGACGACCAATCGCATTGCGAAGACCGCAGGCGTGAGCGTCGGCTCGCTCTACCAGTACTTCCCGAACAAGCAGGCGCTGGTCATGGAGCTGGCCCGGCGCCACAACCAGGAGATGATGGACTCCCTGGCCGAGCACGTCGCCACCCTGCTCACGGCCCCCATCCCCGAGGCGGTCCGCACCTACGTGCATGCGACCATCACCCACCACGCCCGCGAGCCCGAGCTGACCCAGGCGCTGACGGTGCAGCAGCTCTCCCTGGGCCTCGATCTGGTCGCCGACAGCCTGCAGCGAGCCAAGCCCCTGGTGCACGCCTGGCTCACCGCCCACAAGGCGGAGATCCTGCCCGAGAACCTGGAGCTCGCGACCTGGATGCTGATCCACCTGGTCGAGTTCACGATCCACGGCGCGCTGGTGGAGGATCCTGCTCTCCTGGCCGCTCCAGCGTTCGAGGACGAGCTCGTGCTGGTGGTCCTGCGCTACCTCGTCGGAGGCTGATGTCTGGGGGTTCAGCCTGCTAGCCCGCGATCCGTTGAGTCAAAGGGCAGCACCCGGAGGACCCCCTGGCGCCCCGCGACCCGATCACCAGCCCGGAAGAGGCGTTCCGCCACAGCTGGCTGGTGGAGTTCTCCACCTTCATCGGCCCGCCCACGGTGGTGCTGGCCGTGTGGGTCTGCTTCCTCGCCGGCTGGCCGTGGGAGGGGGTGCTGGTCCTCGGCGCGTACATCGGGTTCAACCTCGTCTGGAGCCTGCTGGAGGCGCGACGGCTGCCCATCACCCGAGGGTCGCACCCCCGCGCCATCGCCAACTTCGTCTTCATGTTCGGGATCTTCGCCAGCCTGGCTCACACCGACGGCGCGTGGATCATGGCCCTGCCCACCATGTTCGGCTCCCAGGGCAGCCCCACCATGCGCCAGGCGCGCTACGTGCGCATCCTCGCCCTGCTCGGCATCGCACTCGGCAGCTTCACCGCCGGGATCCCCTGGACCCAGGTCGCGACGCTGCTGGTCGGGCTGGGCCTCGTAGGCACGGTGAGCGAGCGCCTCTACCAGCCGCTCCTCCAGGCGTTCATGGTGAGCCGGGAGCGCCAGGCGGCGCTGGACCAGAGCAACGCCGAGCTCGAGCGCGCGCTGGAGGCCCGCAAGACCTTCCTCGCGACCATGTCCCACGAGATCCGCACCCCCATGAACGGCGTGCTCGGCATGGCTCAGCTCCTCGACGGCACCGAGCTGGACGAGGAGCAACGCCGCATGCTCGCCGTGCTCCGGACCTCCGGCCAGGGCCTGCTCGCCATCCTCAACGACATCCTCGACATCTCCAAGCTCGAGGCCGGCCGCATGGCGGTCGACGAGCAGCCCACCGACGTCGCGACCATGGCGCGCCAGGTCACCGAGCTGCTCAGGCACGGAAGCCTCAGCCGGGACGTCATGCTGGAGGTCGTCGATGAGGGCGTTCCTTCCTCAATCCTCACCGACCCGCTCCGCCTGCGCCAGGTACTGGTCAACCTGATCGGAAACGCGTGCAAGTTCACCGCCGAGGGGAGCATCATCGTCCGCCTGCGCTGGGCCGACGACACGCTGTGCGTCGCGGTCGAGGACACGGGCATCGGCATCCCCGAGGCCACCTGCGAGCGGCTCTTCCAGCCGTTCGAGCAGGCCGACGCGGGCACGACCCGTCGCTACGGCGGCAGCGGCCTCGGACTCGCCATCTCCCACCGTCTCATCGACCTGATGGGCGGTCGCATCTCCGTCGAGAGCACCGTCGGCGAGGGCTCGATCTTCGCGTTCTCGCTGCCCGCTCCCGAGACCGACGAGATCTCCATGGTCAGCGAGCTGTCGATCTCGCTGGACCACGACGCCTCGCGGGTCCTGCTCGTAGACGACAACCGCACCAACCTGATGGTCGCCAGCGCCATGCTCCAGCGCCTCGGCTGCGAGATCGTCGCCCTCGACGGAGGCCAGCAAGCCCTGGATCACCTCCAGCGCGACCGCGACTTCGACCTCGTGCTGCTCGACTGCCAGATGCCCGAGGTGGACGGGTTCACCACCTGCGAGCGCCTGCGGGAGCGGGGCTGGACCGGCCCGGTGCTCGCGCTGACCGCCGGCGTCACCGACGAGGAACGCACGCGCTGCCTCGAGTCCGGCATGGACGACGTACTGCACAAGCCCACGTCCATCGAGGCCCTCCGCCGCGCCCTCGCCACCTGGACCGAGGGGCGCCGGGACCGCAGCCGGCTGGCGTAGGCTGGGGGACCGCGGTGCTCCCTGGTGAAGGGGCGCGTCGGCGCCCCTCCCGGGCGGCCTCAGCCGCCGAGCTTCTGGAGCATCCGATCGATACGCCGGAGGTTGTGCTGCTGGGCCTGCCCGCCGGGGAGGTCAACCAGCTGCAACACCGTCAGCGTCTCTGCCGCCGAGCCCCGGGCGATCTCGAAGTGGTGCGTCTGGGCCTTGCCCCGTCGGAGGCTGCCCTCTGCGATGATCAGTGCCACCGAAGCCGAAGCCCGCACCGCCTGGTTCTTCAGGTCCGAAGTTCCTCCTGGCCAACGGCTTCGAAGCGAGGTCCGGAGGAGGTCGCGGGCACGGGAGCGAGTGGACGCGGGCACGAAAGCCCCGAAGGACACGAGGCCACGGGACCACGTGTGGAACGCGCCCTCGAGGTGGACGACTCCGCGATTGCGCGAAAGACGTCCTCGCTGGCCAACCGAGGCATCCCGTCCGGAGCCGGACGATCCAGCCCCGCTACTCCAGCACCGGACACGGGCCGGGCTCGGACCAGGTGCCGCGGGTGCCGTCTTCCTGGGCCCAGGTCCAGCGGGTGCAGGTGGGCGCCTGGGCCCACGACTCGCCAGGACGCCGCTTCTCCCTGTGTTTCAGGCACTCCTCCACCCGCTCCGCGTCCTTCTGGCTCGCGGTCGGCGCAGGCAGGGTGTGGATCTGGAGCTCGACCGTCGCCTGCTGGACCGTGACCAGCGCAAAGCCGAGGTCGCAGAAGCTCTCCGACTCGATCTCGGCCAGGGCGCGCGCTTCGCCGTCGGCCGTGTCCTTGCCCGGTCCGGTGACCTTGCCGCCGGCCCCGACCACGACAGCGAGCGTGCCCGGATCCACCCGCGCGACCTGGGTGTTGTGGTCGTGCCCGGACAGGTAGAGCGCCGCGTGGGGTCCGACGACCTCGTCGAGCACCCGCCGCAGGGCCGCGCCGTCCTTGGGGCCCTGGCCGATCTTCACGCCGAGCAGGTTGTAGTCCCAGTAGTCGCCGGCCTGGCCGTGCTCGCCGTGGGAGAGCCACGGGTGGTGGCCGACGACCATGGTCGGGCCGGTGCCCGGGGCGGTGAGACCCTCGATGAGGGTGTGGAAGCGGACCAGCCCCTCGTCGCGGCGGCGAGCGTCGCCGGCACATCGCACGCCGTCCTCGTCGCCGGGTCGGCAGGCGCGCACGAGGTAGTTCGTGTCCAGCCCGACCAGCCGCCCCTCGCCGACCGTGGTCGCCCAGAAGTGGCTGTCGCCGCGCACGTCGAGGCCCTGGGCCGCCAGCCGCCGCAGCTCGCCGAGCTCGCGCTGGACCCGGTCGAGGTGGGGCGGCTTGACGATGGGGAACGTGCCCCAGTCGTGGTTGCCGGGCACGTAGTACTGGGGCCCGACGTCGGACCACATCTCGGCAAAGTTTCGGAGGAACGCCGAGTCTACGGCCTCGTTGATGCCGTGCTGGTAGATGTTGTCGCCCAGCAGCACGACTCCATCGCACTCCCCGCCACACACCCGCACGGCGTGATCGTGCACCGCGAGCGGCCCGTCGCCCACCGCGGCCTCGTTTCCGGGCTGGCGCACTCCGGCATCGCCGAGGAAGAGCAGGCGCACGGCGGAGTCCTGGCCGCCGAAGTCGCTGAAGATGCCGGACACCGCGCGCCGGGTCATGAGTCGCCGCCGCTGGTCCTTGCAGTCGACCTCGGCCCCGGGCTCGGGGGGCAGATCCGCCTCGTCCACCGCCCACTCACAGGCGGGGTCCACCGGATCGGCCAGCTCCTCGGGCGGGGCCCGGAGCTTCGACAGGCCGCTCGCGCAGCCGACGAGCACGATCAGCGGGAACAGGGTTCGCACGGCACCTCCAGCCGGGACGGTACTACCATCCGTGGCTAGACTGAGGCATGACCGAGCCCCGTCACCTCCCCGTCCCCGACGACCTGGCCGAGCTGGTCAAGGCCGCCATTCGCGCCGAGCAGCGTGCGCCCGGCTTCCTGGGCGAGGACCCCGACGACGAGCTGCCCGAGGTCGAGGAGGAGGAGGACGCCCTCTTCGCCGACCACGACGCGGTGCGCGGCCACGGGCGCGGCGCCTACGTGTTCGACCACGCCGAGGCGCGCAGCCGCAGGGTCGACGCGATGGAGCTCGCCGACCCGGACCGCGGGCCGATCCCCCTGCCCCCCGGCGGCGCCGATGCGGACGCGATCGCCCTGGAGCTGGGGAAGAACGCCGAGGACTGACCACCCCTCACGGGCAGGGCATGTCCAGCCACAGGGCCATGTTGTTGTCCTCCGCGCACTCCACCTGCCGACCCCACTGGGTGCCGTCGTCGTCCACCCGCACGACCAGGCCCTGGGCACCGGTGATGACGTCCACGGGCAGCTCGACGACGGTGGTGGGCAGCACCTCTCCGTCCTCGATCGGACCCTGGATCCAGCCGGTGTGGATGCGGGTCTCTCGCTCGTCGTCGAGGCGGTAGATCGAGTACGGCAGGTCCTGACCGCTGGGGGTCAGGCCCACGTTGCCGAACTGCAGGGCGACCCGGGCGACCCCGTGCGGCGAGCAGGTGGACACGCACAGGTCGGTGGCCTGCACGCGCAGATCGGTGAGCGCGCTGTCGACCGAGGGGCGCGCCCGGTAGACGTTGTGCACCAGCCACCACGGGTCGGGGCGCGCGGGCACGGAGCCGTCGGGGAGGATGTTGGTGACCGCGAAGTCATGGGTGTGCCAGGTCGTCCCCGACTTCATCCAGCCCGAGCCGGCGTGGCCGAGCACGGTGATGCCCTCCCAGTCGCCGTAGGTGCCGTTGGAGGCGACGACGATCTCGGCGGAACCATCATTGTCGACGTCGGCGACCGACGGGTACTCCCACAGGGTGACCGAGCCGTGGCCGGCGGTGACATGCCGGATCGCGCCGGTCGCACCGTCGAAGATGAAGAAGCGGGTCTGGTCGGCGTAGAGCACCTCGTAGGCGCCGTCCCCGTCGACGTCGTAGCCGGAGCACGCGGCGAGGCCCGAGCCGTCGTCGATGGTCTTGGTCCAGACGCTGGTCCCGTCCAGCTCGCGCAGGTTGAAGACGTTGCTGGACGCCCAGGCGATCTCCGCGTCCCCGTCGCCGTCGAAGTCCGCGACGCAGGGCGCGCCGGGCTGCTCGGTGCCGGCGTCGCGGTTGAAGAGCATGCTGCCGTCGTGGTTGTAGATGGCGAGCCGTCCGCCACCCACCATCGCCACCTCGGCCTCGCTGTCGCCGTCCGCGTTGAGGATCGCCGCCCAGTGGCCGTAGCTGCCCGCCACGGTCGAGCTCCACAGCTCCTCGCCCGTGCTGCTGAACACCTTGTTGCCGACGATGATCTCCTGCTGCCCGTCCAGATCGAGGTCGCCGACCGCGGGCATGCGGTAGGGGATGTTGCCCTCGATGGGCAGGGAGAACTTCAGGTCGCCGGTCAGGCCGTCGAGCACCAGGTTGTCGGCGATCACCTCGGGACGGCCGTCCCCGTCGACGTCGGCGGCGGTAGCCTGAGGGTAGGACGTCATCACCGCCTCGGTGCCGGTCCACATCAGCGTGCCGTCCGACTTCGCGGCGATGGGCCGGCGGCTGGTGGCGGTGAACCCGACCACGTCGGACGCGCCGTCCCCGTCCAGATCCACCAGCGCGATGCCGCCGCCCGCGTCCCACCCCGGCATGGTCCAGTGCAGCCCGCCGCCGTCGCCGCTCACCACGCGCAGGGTGCCGTTGCTGATCCCCGCCTCGTACACCACGACGGCGATGTCGGGGATGTCCTCCTCGTCGACGACGCCATCGCCGTTGTCGTCGTTCATGTTGCCGATGACCGGGGTCATGATGGCGCGCTGGTTCGACCCGAGGTCCTGCCACTCGATGGCGACGTCCCACGGATCCTGCACGTCGGCCTGGGGCGCCACGCAGGTCGGATCCACCGCGGCGGTGCCCCCCTCGCGCAGCTGCAGCTCGCAGCTCGTGTCGATGCAGTCGGCGAGCCCGTCTCCGTCGCCGTCCTCGAAGCCCTCGTCGACCTCTCCATCGCCGTTGTCATCGATGCCGTTGCAGAGTTCTTCGCGAGGGAACTCGTCTTCGACGACACCGTCGATGCCTGTCTCGATGCAGCCGGTGAACACGGCCGCCACGCCCAGCGCGACGAAGGAGGAGATGTGTGCGCGCACGGCGACTCCGGGGTCGGATCCACAGGGTAGCGGCAGTTCGGGCGATCGTGTGGACAAACGCCGAGGCCTCATCAGTTTGGTGCACGCTCGGGCGCCCTGGTTAGCGCCGACATCCCAAGAACCCGATTCGTCACCTCCGATCGCCTGGAGCACCCGATGAGCCTGCTCGACACCCTGATGGTCCGCCTGCAGTCCGAGGCCCCCACCCTGGCGCGCAACCTGGCCGACCTCGACGACGACGCCCGCCGTGAGCTGGAGGGCGTGGTCGGCCGCTTCGACCGCGACGACAGCGGCCACCTGGGCGAGGGCCAGCGCCGCGACCTGGTCCGTCTGCTGGTGCTGCTGCGCAAGCCCGGCGAGGCCGAGAGCCTGCAGTGGCTGAACAAGGTGCTGGACTACCTGGACGTCAACGCGAACGCGAAGCTGGAGCCGAACGAGTACGCCGAGGTGATGGGCATCCTCGACGACTTCCGTCGCTCGGACTCGAACAACCTCTCGCTCTCCCACGTGGAGCTCGAGCTCCTCTACGCGGTCCTCCGCCACCGCGACGCGGACAACTCCCACCTGCTGGAGCGCGACGAGCGCCGGTCGCTGCGCGCGGATCTCGAGCGCTTCGAGAAGTGGTGGGAGGAGGAGAAGGAGCAGAATCCGCTGGTGAAGGAAATTCTGGGGCGGTCGTAGGAGAGAGCCGGTCTGCGGCGAGAGCAGGTCGCGTGGCTTCGGGCGGGGGAGTGGCCGGTCGGGGCGTGCCGCGAGAGCAGGTCGCGTGGCTTCGAACGGTGGAGTGGAGGCCCGGTCTCCAGTCTCCAGTCTCCAGTCTCCAGTCCGCATGCGGGAGCATCGCCGCAGGCGCACATGTGCCGTTCGCAGGACCGGACAAGTCCGTGCGAAGCCGCAGGGATAGAAACAGCGCGTCGTCGCTGCAAGCACCAGGGCGACCGCACTTGCTGCACCTCCGTGCGCGGGCCGGCGTCACTGCCGTAGGACTGGGGACTGGAGACTGGGGACTGGAGACCGCCCCGCCACTCCCCTGCCCGCAGCAACGGCGTCTACGCCAGACGGCACGGGCGTCCCTCCACTCCTGCCCGCAGCGACGGCATCTACGCGAGACGATCCGGCGACCCGCCCTCCTCGCTCTCCCTCGCCAGGCGCTCCGCCAGCTCCCGCGCACGCTCGCGGCGCTCTTCTTCGCGTTCCTCCTCGATCTCGGCGCGGAGGTAGCGCTGGCGGAGCATGTTGTTCTGCACGATGCGGAAGATCAGCAGCAGGCCGATGACGATGCCGAACCATCGGGCATAGTCCGCCTCGAAGCCAGGGATCCCATAGAGGAACAGGTAGCAGGCGATCGCCAGGTTGAAGACCTGCAGCGGCCAGAACGCCCAGGGGCTGCGGCGCAGCACCGCCAGGCGCAGCACCGCCTGGTTCGCGGCGATCACCGCGACCGCGACCAGAAAGAGGACCGTCGTGCTCACGAGCCCGCCCCCCGCGGCACCAGCGCGACGTTGTCGATGAGGCGGGTCCGGCCCACCATCGCGGCGATCGCCGCCCGGCTCTCCCGGGTGACCTCCCCCACCTTCGCCAGGCTGTCCTTGTCGACCACCTCCAGGTAGTCGAGCGCGTCGACCTCCAGCTCGGCCTTCGCGACCTCGATCAGGGCCGCGGCGTCGGTCACGCCGTCCGCCAGCGCCCCCTGCATCGCCCGCAGGCCGCGGGACAGGCTGACCGCGCGCTGGCGATCCACACCCTTCAGGTACGCGTTGCGGCTGGACATCGCGAGCCCGTCGTCCTCACGGATGATCGGCCCACCGACGATGTCGATCCCCATCTCCAGGTCCGCCACCATCCGTCGGATGATGGTCAGCTGCTGGAAGTCCTTCTCGCCGAACGCGGCCATGTCGCAGCCGACCACCTGGAACAGCCGGTAGACCACCGTGGCGACACCCTCGAAGAAGTGGGGGCGGCTCTTCGCGCACAGGCGCCCGTCGTCGAGGGCGGGCACGTGGATCCGGGTCTGAAAGCCCGGAGGATACAGGCCGGTCGGGTCTCCCGCCGGTGGGGGCATGAAGATGACATCCGCGCCTTCTTCCTCACAGATCGCCGAGTCCCCCTCGGGATCGCGCGGATAGACGTCGAAGTCCTCGTGGGGCGCGAACTGCAGCGGGTTGACGTAGATGCTGACCACGAGCCGATCCACCTGCGGTCGCAGCAGGCGCATCAGTGAGCGGTGGCCCTCGTGCAGGAAGCCCATCGTGGGCACGAACCCGATGCGCAGGCCGTCCGCCCGGAAGCGAGCGCTGGCCTGACGCATGGCGGCGACGGTGTCGAGGGTCTGCATGGCGACTCCAGGGAGGCGCTCAGTACAGCTTCACGATCCGATCGGCATCCGCGTCCGCTGCGACCTCACCGGCTGCGGACGGAGCGCCACCCGCGTTGGCGAGCTGCTGACGTCCCATGCCGAAGCTGTGGGCGGCGTCGGGGAAGGCGCCGCTGCGCACCTCGCTGGCGTAGGCGCCCACCGCCTCGACGATGGTCTCCTGCAGGCGGGCGTAGCGCTTGACGAAGCGCGGCTTGAACCCGAGGTCCATGCCCAGCAGGTCGTTGGCGACCAGCACCTGGCCGTCGCACCGGGGGCCGGCACCGATGCCGATGGTCGGGATCTCGAGCCGCTCGGTGATCTCGGCGGCGACGTGGGCGGGCAGACCCTCGAGCACGATGCAGAACGCGCCCGCGTCCTCGACGGCAAGGGCATCGTCCAGCACCTGCCGGGCTGCCTGGGTGCCGCGGCCCTGGACCTTGAAGCCGCCCATGGCGTGCACCGACTGGGGGGTCAGGCCGACGTGTCCCACCACCGGGATCCCCGCGTCGACCATGCGGCGGATGGCCGGCGCCGAGCGCTCACCACCCTCCAGCTTCACGGATTGTGCGCGTCCTTCCTGGAGCATCCGGCCGGCGGCACGCAGGGCATCCTCGACCGAGATCTGGTAGCTCATGAAGGGCAGGTCCGCGGTGAGGTGGGCGTGTTGAAGCCCCCGGGCGACGCAGGCGGTGTGGTAGACGATGTGGTCCACCGTCACCGGCAGGGTGGAGTCGTGTCCCTGCACGACCATGCCCAGGCTGTCGCCGACCAGCACCATGTCCACGCCGGCGGCATCCACCAGCCGGGCCATGGTCGTGTCGTACGCGGTCACCATGACGATCTTGTCGTTGTCGGCCTTCATCTGGCGAAGGTCCAACACGGTCTTGCGGGCCACGGGGGCCTCCTGTCTTCAGAGGGCTTCCGGAGTACGCCTCCCAGTCACGAGGATCCAGGGGCCCGGAGCCGTCGGCCGTGCTCACCACAGCCGCTCCCCACCTAATCCCGATCGGCTCCCCCGTCCCGACCCGGGTGGGTCCACGGTCGTGCAGCCCACTACCAGCCGTCGAAGAGCGTGGGCCCGGAGTCGAGGGGATCGCTGACGATGATTCCGTCGAGCGCGGCATCGATCCGCGCCAACACCGTCGCCTGGTCCGAGCGTTCATCGACCAGGTTGCGCGCCGTCGCGTCCAGACGAAGCACCGGACAGCCACTCCAGCCGTCGAGCAGCTCGCTATACCGATCGCGGAGGTCCCGCAGATAGTCCACGTCGATCGCCTCTTCTCCCGCCGCGTTGCGCTTGGCGATCCGGCCGAGGCAGGCCTCGGGAGGCATGTCGAGCCACACCAGCAGGTCGGGCGTGGGCCCGTTCTCGGCGAGGGCCTCGTTGAAGCGCAGGTAGAGGTCGAACTCGTCTTCTGCCAGGGTCTTCCTGGCAAACATGCGGTCCTTCTGCCAGATGTAGTCGCTGACGATCAGCCCCTGGAAGAGGTCTTGCTGACGAATGGACTGCTGCTGACGCCACCGCTGCAGCAGGTAGGCCATCTGGGCGGGGAACGCGTAGCGCTCCGGGTCCCGGTAGAAGGGCGCGAGGAACGGGTTGTGCTCCGACGGCTCCAGCACCAGCCGCGCCCCGCGTTCCCGGGCGAGCAGGTGGCACAGGGTCGTCTTGCCCGCGCCGATCAGGCCCTCGATGGCCACGTACGTCGCCAGGGGACACCTCCGCCGGGGCCGATAACCCCACCGAGGCGCCCCCTTCAGCCGACTACTTCGCCTCGGCCACGGGCTGGGCGCCGTGGGCCTCGCCACGGGCCTGGGACGACTCGGCCTTGGACAGGAAGGTCACCCGATTCGCCATGATCTGGGTGGTCTTGCGGCGGGTGCCGTCCTCGGCGGTCCAGGTGTCGTAGACGACGGAGCCCTCGACGCAGATGAGGTCGCCCTTGTGCACGTAGCGCTGGCACAGCTCGGCCTGGGTGCCGTAGACCTTGACCCGGTGCCAGTCGGTCGACTCGACCCACTGGTCACCCTCCTTGCGGCTGCGTCCGGTCGCGAGCGAGAAGTTCGCCCACGGGGTGGTGCCGTCGCGGCTGGTGCGGAGCTCGGGATCGCGGCCGACGTGGCCGATGAGCGTGATTCGGTTCAGTCCTCGCATGACTTCCTCCTGGTTGGACATGCGCCCGGCGCCAATGCCAGCCGCATGCCAGGAGGCGATCGCGTCAGTCACGGGATCGCTCGTCGGCGGAGCCGGGCGTTCGGCGACGAACGTCGGCCCGCATCCGACACCTGTCGGTCGAGGCCACCGCGCAAGGAAGCCCCGAGCGGTTCTCCCGCGTACCGGGCGCCGGCTCAGGGTGCGGCGAGCAGCAGCGCCAGGGCACCCAGGATCGAGGCGAAGAACCCCGCCGTGCACAGCACGACCGAGGTGACGCCGACGCCCGACAGCGCGCGGTGGGCCCGCTGGGAGAGACCGTGCAAGCTGGCTTCCCTACGGATCAGGCGGAACAGCGGCCAGCCCAGGAACATCCCCAGGCCGAACAGCCCACCCGTGAGCAGGGGGTACTGCAGGGGGCCGACCTGCTCTGCGCTCCAGAACGTCGAGAACTCCGGCACCTCCGACACGACCGGCGGCGGCACGTTCAGCAGCGCCCACAGGAACAGTCCGAACAGGGCCCAGCCCAGCGCCGTCGTGCCGACCGCACCCGCAGCCGCCCAGGTCCAGCTCCGTCCGACCTTGCCCTCGTTCTCCGCGGTGAAGTGACAGGCCTCGCAGACCAGCCCGTCCGGGCCGCGCATCATCAGCCCGGCGCTGCCCTCGGTGCCGCAGGACACGCAGGTCCCGCTGCCCTCCGCGAACGTGCGCACGTCATCCGCGTCCTTGCCGACCAGTCGACCACGACGCTGCTCCGCCTCCTGGGCGGCGCGGACTCCCTCTGACCACGAACTCGACATGTTCCCCCCGTTCACAGGGAGAACATGTCCACGGCGGAGGCCTGCGGAAAGGGCCTGCCTACCGAAGGACCTCGACCTTGTCGATCACGATGTCCGTCTCCGGGATGGCGTCGAAGCCGCCCCGCGAGGTCGTGCTCTCGGCCATGATCGCGTCCACGACGTCCATACCGTCGACGACGTTGCCGAACACCGTGTACCCGGGGTCGCCCTCCTTGCCGTCGAGGTAGGTGTTGTCCTGGGCGTTGAAGATGAACCCGGCGGTGTGCTCCCCGGTCGTCTGCGACGGGATGAAGGCCACGGTGCCGCGCGTGTTCGAAGGCCCACCCACGGACTCGTTGGAGACCGGCGTACCAACCGCCTTCTCGGCGAGGTTCGTCTCGTAGACGCCGGCCTCGAAGTACAGCGGGATCTGGATGTTGTGCACCAGCGTCGCCCGCCCCCCGTCGGCGCCGTCGTAGTAGCCATCGCCCGCGTACTGGCGGAAGTTGGCCGCCGCACGGGGGACCTCGTCGTCCAGCACGTCGATGGCGATCTCACCGAGGCGGGTCGTGATCACCACCTCGTGGTTCTCCGGCCGCTCGGTGTCGGTGTCGGTGTCGGTGTCGGTGTCGATGTCGGTGGCGTCGGTGTTCCCGTCACAGCCGCCGAGCACCAGGGCCAGCAGGACAAGCGTGCGCATGAACTCTCCTCGCAGGGCAGTCAAGCCAAGTTGACCCGCCCCCGTGTCAGGGCCTTGTTCAGAGCCGATGGGCTCGACTCAGCGCCGATCGAAGACTGCCGCCAGCTGCTCGCTCCAGCACACGAGGCTGCCGTCCCGGCGCCACAGTCGGCCGACGAACGTGGTCGTGCCCCCGCCGCTGTGCCGCGTCTCCGCCCGGTAGCGGTACCAGGCGGTCGGGTCGGTCTCGGGCGCGGCCAGCAGGTGGGCGGTCCAGTGCACCGTGCTCGCGGGAAACGGCGCCGTGCCCATCGCCAGCACCGGCGCCGGCCAGGTGTCGAGCAGGCCGATGACCCCGGCGAGCCCGGTGGAGCCTGCCGAGAAGCGGCACCAGCCGTCGATGGTCGCCTCCTTGGCCCCGGAGAAGGGCATGCCCTGGTTGAAGCGGAAGTCGACGTGCTGGGTGAAGGCCGGCGTCAGGCCGGCCACGTACGGCATCGCCGGCAGGGCCTCGGGCTCCCGGC
>MDTC01247418.1_pt1 | contig 14892 bp, 13 predicted proteins | sample 811181 | NCBI WGS metagenome assembly MDTC01 (sample SAMN05326644, study PRJNA326480) | marine metagenome | isolation source: seawater | place: Pacific Ocean: North | collected 2011 | reverse complement strand
TCATCGAGCTGCTCAGGCATATAGCCCGGCGGCAAGACTCGGTTAACTTCTTCGTTAGTCAGAAAGCCTTTGCTCTGACCACGTGCGACTAATTCCCGCAGCTGACGCTGCTCCTGGGATACTGACATCTAGCCTGCTCCCTTGGCTGATACGGCGCTGAGCTGACTCAATGCAGCTCGAACGCGGTTTAATTCCTCGTTCAATTCGGCGCAACGAATAGGGTTGGAGTAAAACACGCCTTTTATCTCCCTATTCAACCGCGACCGGTCTGCCTCCAACGCACCGCGCTGCAACCGCAACATGGCATCGTCAAAAGCCGTCTCGACCACCTCCGACTCAACAATGAGTGGAAGGGCCTGCAACCCCCGCAAGTAAGCGGTCGCTTGTGGGTCTCCCAATCCCGATAGGATTTGGTCAATGTTTGGTGTTCTACCTACACTAACCTCACCGTAGAGGCTGTGAAAAAAAGCAATCAGACCGGGCTGCGTCAAGTATTTATGACATCCGGTGGCATGCATCCGTTGTGCGAGAAACGGAAATTGCACTATAAATACAAGTATTTGAGACACATACCCAGGTAAAAAAAATGACTCCGGAATAGACGGTGAAAACGACTCCGGAATCGGCTCTAATTTGCCCGTGTAGGGGCCATTTTGGGCCTCTGGATAAAAATAATCGGGTGGCGGCGCCCGATTTGGACCTGGTCTTGGCTCTTGTCTAAGTGGGGGTCCACCTCGTCCCGGTTTTGGTGATTTCACCTCGGCCAAAGCGCTTCGAATGATCTCCGAGCTCAAACCAAGCTGCGTCTCAATTTGCGAAATGTATAAGTCTTTCGACAACGCATCGGTCAATTTAGACAGAGCCGGTACCACCTCTCGAAGGGCCGCCAGTCGACCGGGCGGGTCGTCGGGATGAATGTCCGCCTGCCGCTTAATCAAGATATCCATGAGCGGCGCGGCTGAATCTAACAGAGCATTAAACGCCTCAATTCCATTGGCCTGCACGAAGGAATCCGGATCGCTGCCGTCGGGCATCATCACAGCCCTTGGCTGAATGCCGGCATCCAAGAACGGCTCGAGGCTAGAGAACGCTGCCTTTTCACCTGCCGCATCCCCATCCATAACGCAGACCGCATTGCTGTTGAGACGTTTGACCAGACGGACTTGCTCAGGCGTCAGCGCCGTCCCCATGGCGGCGACAGTACCCTCAAGGCCTTTGTCCCACAGCGCGACCACATCGATGTTCCCCTCGACCAGCACAACCCGACCCGCTTTCCTCGCCGCAGACCGAGCTGTAAAGGCTCCATAGAGCTGCTGTCCTTTGGTGAAAACCGGTGATTCCGGGGAGTTCATGTATTTGGCAATTTTCTTATTATTATCGAGTATACGACCGCTGTAGCCGGTCACGTCTCCGCGAAAGTCCACCACGGGGAACATCAATCGCTCGCGAAAGCGGAGATAGCCACCGCGCAATGGCCTGGACTCAGTCCAGCCCTCGTTTGGCTCCATGACAACGCCGAGTTTTACCATATCGTCGAGGGTCAGCTGATGGCGTTCAAGAAAGGCTGAAAACGCCCGCTTATCGCCACTCGCCCAACCCAAACGAAACGCCTCCGCCGACCGCCGGCTCAACCCTCGTTGAGCCAGATATCGGCGTGCACGATCTCCGCTAGGACCGAAGAGCTGGTCGGAGTAATACCCCGTCAATGCATCTTGGGCATCGAGGAGACGGCGCTCAAGGCTCTTCTTCTCCTCACGTTTTTGCCGGTCTTCGGGAGACTCAGGTCTTTGTTCAGGGACTTCAACACCGCACTCAGCCGCAAGTTCTTTGACAGCTTCCGGGAAACTGCGGGCGCCGACCTCCATCAGAAACTTAATGGAATGCCCATGGGCTCCACATCCGAAACAGTGGTAGGTATTACGCGTGGGGGACACGGTAAAAGAGGGTGTATTTTCATCGTGGAACGGGCAGAGCCCCTTGTAGAGTGAACCCGCTTTCTTGAGGTTGACGTGTCGACCGATCAGCGCAACTAAGTCCGTACGTTCCAGAACCTCGGCGATGGTCTCGTCCGGTATCAACGCTCCAATGCCCCCTCAGCATAACTAAGCCTAATAGAATATGGTTTGCTTTCGAGAGATCAAGGGCCGGATGGTAAGTCCTTGAAGGTCAGTCTAATTAACCGTCCTGACTGTATTCTTGGCGATCGATCCTGTGACCCTTGAAGTGATTTCTAAACTTACTCATGAAGTCTTTGCTTGTGCGATGAACTGGGAGCTGGACAAAGGGCTTTAGCTGACGCCGCTCAACGCCTACGTAATACACTTCTCGCTCGACACCTTCGCAGAGGCCGCGCCAAACGGCTCTGAAAAACGCGCCTTCGTACGCGTTGCTGTCGGTCGGGAGCAGACTGACAAGGCGCTGAATCCAGGCGAGGTCGCGATCTTTAAAAGTAGCACGCAAGCCTGTTCGTGTTTTCTCATAGCCTTCCTCATCGACGAGGACCTCAAAGAGACCATCGAGGGAGGCAGGGTGCTTGAAGCTGACGTCAACTTCGAAGTCCAAGAAGACCTTTTCGACGTTAATGCCCTTCAAATCTTGGACGCGAGATGTGTTGCCACCCAGCCAATAGACAACGCGGAAAAACTGTGCCCACACATCTTCTAGGTGAAGCCGAGGTGGCACGTCTCTGTCTTGAGAATCGCAAAAGTAGCTGTTGCCTACGGACGGACCCGTGTGAAAACGACAGGCCCCTTGACTGTTCCAGCGAAATCCGAAAAGGGCGCCCATGCTCATACCGCGATAGCCGATGGCGTCCTTCACTTCACGTTCGTCAAAAAGGTCGAGGTCATCGATGAACACATAAAAGTGTTCGTCTGCGTCTCTGACTTCAACAATGCCGCCGTCATCTCCAGCGACGGAAAATAAAACCGACTCTTCGTCCCATGGAATGGCTACATCATCGCCGAGATAAAAAACCTGCCCTGTCGCTTCAACATAGTTAAGAGACTCTTCAGTCAGAAAATCTCGAACTCGGGTCGTCCAATGATCGAAATCGAGGTTTTTTGGGTCAACCACATAGAATTCCATTACGTCCTCCGAACAGATTTACTTGGCACAGGAGTTTTACACAGTACGGGAGTTAATCAACACCAGTAATGGCATCCGTGAAAAGCGCCACAAGCTAGCGACAGAAATCGACGTTGTCAAATGCCAAACGGTCGAGTCGCCTCAGTCGGCTGATTCGTGGCTCATTGCCCCGGCGCAACGTAATGGGTCTGAAGTAAGTAAATTAGGTCTTGGTATGTATCCGAATCATTGGCCTCACTGTGGTTCAAAATGGACTCAAGCTCTCCAAAATTAAGAACCAATTGCAAGGTGTCCAATGCCTCAGGGGACAGTTCGGAGAGTTTCGGCTCCAAAGGGGAGACCAAGGCAAAGGTCGAAATGGCATCGGGGATCATCGTCCGGTAGCGTTCGACTTGCTCTCGATGCGCCTCGCCCGCACTGAGAAGTGCGTCTAAGTCCTCACTTAAGACATCCTGGAATACACGGTCTGTCGCAAAACCACGGACCTTGAAGCGCCCTGACGAAAAAGCCATCGCTCGAAACAGCGCTTTCTTAGCGGGCAAAAGGTCTTCAAGTTCCGTCGGTGTACGCACTCGAGACGATATGATCGAGCCATCTCGAAAATAGACTTTGATCCGCTGGCCAGACTCATCGGCTAAATCGAGAACGGCATTTTTGTTGAATCGTGCAACCATCGAAATGAGTTCAGGGATGGTTGTCCCCGGTCCCGGAAACGTGCCCTCAAGCCCTTGTTTGAAGACCGTGCTCTTGCGGTCGGGCTGATCGGCACGCACGGGTTGACCAATGGGCATCTTGGCCGCACTGGTGTCGATTTCCACAAGCTGAATGATGGAATGGCCGATGCCCACCTTATCACTCACTTTGAGAGCATGTTCTGAGATCAGTTCACCGTTTACGAGGGTCCCATTAGTGCTGTCTAGATCTTGAACGCGAACCTCATCTCCAAAGGTCGTAATTCGAGCATGCCGTCTCGAGACGAGGTCATCGTCAAGGACCATATCGAATTCGCTGCCACGCCCGATGAAGAATTCTCTATTCGGTTTTAGAGGAAACTCCCCGCCGGCATGCTTGCCCGTGATAAATCGCAATAAGTAGGCCATCGCGTCGTACTCCTTGAGAACGAAACTACATGCTGTTGGTAGCATCGAGGATCTCCTGGGGCAACACAACACATTCGTTTTCGAATAATTGGACGGATAATTTTGTTGAGGGATAATACGCGAGTGGTCATTTTTTGCTGTCGAATCGAAGGGTGAGATCCATGGGTCGCTGCATGAGTCCAATACAGACCGGATCCTGTTTACTGAGTTTTGGCCTGTTCCTATGGCTGTCCCAGCCGGTTGACGTCTTCGCTGACAGGCAAAGCGCAGATGTACAGGTTGAACTGGCAGGCATCGCCCTGCTTGAACGAGATGGAACAACTTTGCGTCGGCCATGGACACGATTCCTCGACTCTGAATCAGAGCAAGTGCGTCGACAGGCCCTGCTCGCCATGGGGCGCTTGCAGTCGACCGACCACCTCGGACTGGTCCGGTCAAAACTGTCGGACCCGGTTGCAACCGTACGTCAGGCGGCTGCATTCACATATGGTTTGATGCAGGGGGCAAACGCCGGGCAACTGTATGAACGGGACCAAAAAGAGTCTGTGCTCGAAGTTCGTATGGCGCTGGTCAGAGCCATCGGTCGAGTTGGCAGCATGGATGATGCTAAGACCCTTCGGATGCAGTATGCAACGGCACCGGATGAACTCAAACCAAGCATTTTATATGCTCTCGCCGATCTGAATCGCCCTCGGTCTACCGTCGATGAGGCGTTTATGAAAACCATCGTCCAGCGTTTCATCAAACAACCGATCATCTACGAACGACGGGCCATCGTGAACTGGTTACGCCGGTCCCAATTGGACAAAAGTCCACTGCCCATGGCGTTTCACAAAAGGTGCCTAGCTGATGATCGTTCTGATGTTCGGCAAGCCTGTATCGGACTGGTCCAAAACAATGGTCCAGATGCTTTGGCCCTGATGGCGGGCTCTCTCAATGATCGAGACATCGGTGTCAGAATTGCGGCGGCCCGACGGCTTGGGCAGGTCAATCATACGGCCCCCCTCATCAAAAAGTTGGCCGAGACGTTTGGATCAAATGTGAAATGGAGGTCTTTAGGGACCGATAGCCTCGCCGCCCTAGTGGCCCTCCTGGCGAACCCGCTAGAGTCAAGTCAAAAGGAGGTTATCTCCACTGTTTTTCAACTGACCCAGTCGCGTTTGGCGCCAAAGCCGAAGGAGAAAATACCAACGACTGTTCCCGATTCAGGTCCGCCATCAAACGACATCGCCCCACCCGCTCCCATGACCCCAGCCGCTGATGAAAACGCTCTGCGGATTGTTGGTGAGATCAATTGTGCTAGTGCGGCGATCCTCGATCGCATCAATGGCCGAATCAAAAAGACACGGACATGCGGCGGTCTCCAATTTGAGTCGGACCGCCTCACCCACTGGCAATTGTTGGTCATTAAACGTTCAGCCAAGGCCATCAGACAGATCAAACGTCTCTACATGAACGCCGAGTCCGCTGGCAGAATCCAAGTTCTCGGTGAACTGGGCAATCAACCGGAGAGCAAGGCGCGCGACCAAATCCTATTGGATGCCCTCAATTCCAAAGACCCACATTTGGTCATCAGGGCTATCAAAATGACTGTTGCCTTGAAACCAAAAGGCCATCGACAGGCCTTGGTGGATCTCTATAAAACCGCAACGGGTCGTCGCCAATTTGGTGTCATCGCCACCCTGTTCGAAGCCTATGCCAGCTTAGCACTGATCGAGACGGCCTCTCTATTGGAGAGGCACGCCGACGATTCACGACTGGGCTTAAAGCGCGCGGCGAGTCGAGCCTTGAGTCAGCTCGAATCCGTAATCGCTAAACAGAGTCAAAACCAGGGCATCACCATAGACTCAGGGCGTCGCGACCGGGTACCCCCGCCCGCATTCAGTACAGATGAGGACAAACCAGACCTGAGATTGGCCCAATATGCAGGGTTCGAAAACGCTCTTTTTTATACGACCGCTGGTGAGTTTTTGATCCAGTTTCATGTCGTGGATGCCCGTCAATCTGTCAAGCGATTCATTGCGTTGATCAAACGTCAGTTTTTTCAAAGTCAGCGTTTCTTTGGCATCGACCATGGACACTGGATTGAAAGCGGAGACCCAACAAACACAGGGTATTTCATCCCAGGGCAACTCTACCGCCCTGAGATCAATCAACAGCCTGTCAACCGCGGTGCTGTTGGTCTGGTGACCGGTGTTGCCGGACTGGACGGCACAAAATGGTTTATTTCTCTCGCTGATAAACCCGAATTAGACGGCCGCGTGACCGTAATCGGTGTGGTCAAGGACGGCCTAGATGTCCTCTACCGATTATCACCAAGCGATCGAATTATTCGTGTGGAGTTGCTTTCGAAGCGCTGAAGCATCATTATTCTCAGTAAACGCACACGCGGGACTGATAACCGGCGGACGTGCATCTCAGGAGTTGTCATGAATTCGATGGATTATTCACTTCTAGGTTTTGGCATGCCGGGTATTCCGGAATTGCTGCTTATCTTTTTCATCATTTTGGTGGTCTTCGGAGCAAACCGTCTTCCCCAGCTAGGCGACGCTCTCGGAAAAGGCATCCGAAATTTCAAGAAGTCATTTTCCAGTGACACAACCGAAGCCGAGGCGAGTCGCGTCGAAGCCAAGCAAGTCGATTCCAATGACCCGATCGTCACAGAGAGCACCGCTGTCAAATCCGAGAAAAAAAGCAGCTAAGCTGACTGTCTTCATCAGTCGCTGGAGGGCTCATCCCGGCGAGCCATCAAGTCCATGACCCATTCACTTTTGACCAGACTTTCATCGATTGGTGAATCCAATGGAAAAGACCGCAGTCGATGTTTCGCTGCTGACCGAATCGCGGCGTCGATGGACCGTGCCGCCGCAACCTCTCGAAGTCCGCTCTCATCGAGCAGTTCAAGGAGAGACCGTGACACATCAGACGGGGTGTACGGGTTCTGCATCAATGCAAGTTGCACCTGTCGTCTACGGCACCACCGGTCGTTTTTGAAGACCTGGGTCAATACCTCGGATCGATTGGGTTGACCGCTGGCGATCCTCAGTACGTCTCTTTCAAGCACACGCGGATTTTGCAGCAATATGCCGATCACCCCGGCATCTGGATCTGTCAGCAATCTCGACAGAACATCACGGTCACGACTACGCGCCAGCGAGCGCCGCTCGCCTAAAGTCAAATCACGATCCGGTAGAATTCTTGGCACTCTGACTTCTGCAGCGGCGATTTCCTTAGCGGGCTTTCTCTCGATGAGTAAGTCGATGACGGGCTGTTCCTGGGCCACAACAGCCGCGACCAATAGTTTCTTTTCAACCAGGGGTCGATGCTCATGGAGGAGTCTGGAAAAAGACAACATAGCGACCTGCGTCCCATGATGTCGATTGGGCCGTTGAGCCAAAATGAATCGAACTAAGCTGAGGTTATCATCGGGATGATGGCTCTCTAAAAATTCACGCCACAGTGCGACTCTCATCGCCAGCTCAGACACACTGGCCAACCGATTTAAAAACCGAGTGTGGCTTTTGGTATCCTCGTTCAACGCAGTGAGTCCGTCTCTGAAAACAAGAGTTCGACACTGGCTTTCAAGGTGGTATCTGATGATTTTGGCAGGTTCATTTTGAGCGAGTAGGACGCAGCCTCACCCGGTTTAAGACGCCTTGCCTCCGTTGGGTCTGGACTGTCGGCATCACCGCAGCAGCTCACCTTACGGCTGGCGAGTGCAAGGCCGCTGTTGTCCGACATCGTAATGCGTAAGGAAATCGAATGTTGAATTCGGTTGGACTCATTGATGACGCGACCTTTGATCAGCGCGAACCTGGCTTTGGACTTTAAGTCCGATACCTGCACTTGGACCGGCTCGATTTTCAATCGACCTTCTAAGGTGTCGATCTGTGTGGTCGGGACTTGGACAACTGAATCTGTGCTGGCAGGACTCTGAACCTGAATCGCAGACTGCATCGCGTTGATCGGGTTTGACGTAAGGCGGTCTATGTCCCAATTAATTCGGTATCCGACCCATCCAATCACACTCAAAATGAGGACGCCGATAGACCAGAGGGTAAAACGGCGAAAACTGGGTGGGGCGACCACAGAAATTGAATCAGCTGCTTGAACAGGCTTGGGTTTTGGTTGCCGTGTGGACGGCGGCGCAGCCCTCTCTGGAACCAGTGCATTGAGGTTAGAAAAGGTCACTCGATCAGCCGGTAGGCCTGCCGATACGATCACCTCGCTCGACGCATCGTTTGTCTCCGCTGATACAGACGATGAGAACTCAAGTAATGAACTGGACGAGAGAATATCACCGTCTTCAAAATGAGATTGCGCATCCCTGTGACGATTTAATTTGTCGTCTTTGGTCACGTAAACGACTCCATACAAAAGCGCGGCAGATCGCCTGGAAACGACATCGGCAAACCAGCCCACATCATTTTCGCATGTCGACGCGGTCCATACAAGTTGAGGACAGTATCCAGTGGCTTTGGTGGTTGACAAATCGCCATCAGACATCGATCGTCAGCCGACTATTATGCGGTTTACTGCAGTGGAGGACGTCTTGGATTCTATCCGTGTCATCAAACGATATGCCAATCGTAAATTGTACGACACCAGTACAAGTAAGTACGTCAAATTGGATGAGCTGGCGGCCCTACTTCAAGACGGAGAGGACTTCCGCATCATTGATAATGAGACGAAGGAAGACATCACCCGAATCACGCTGGCACAAATCCTCGTTCGAAATGGTCGGAAGGGCTCTCTAGGCGATTCGATGCAATCTTTGCGCGGCTTGATTGTCAACACCGGAGAGCATCTTCAGAAAAAGCTGACGGACCCCGTTTCCAATCTCAGAACGAGCGTCGAAGAGTCGGTAAACCGTATTTTGAAAACGGGCGAGGAGCGGGCTGTCCAAAGCCGTGAACAATTCCATTCCTGGGTTGCACAGAACACATTGGCCATCGATGACCTTCAGAAACGGTTTGACGAACGAGTGAGGCAGCCGATGGCCCGACTGGATGTCGTCGGCCAGTTGCAATCGTTAACGGATAGGGTCAAGCGACTCGAGGCCGCTCTTGGCATCGAATCTCCTGATGATGAGGATTTGACCCACATAGAGTCTCAGGTCGACTAGGCGACTCGTTAGAAATCGGCCCCGAGATTGACGCCATAGGTTTGCTGGCCACTCGAGAGAGTGACTTCGGGCGTAAAGTTGAAAGCGCCGGTAATAAAACGGATGCCCATCGTCAAACGATCAACCCGCTGCTCTTGCTCTGTGAAGACAAAGTCGCCCTCACCGTTGACCTCGCGCGTTCCAGGGGTCGAATCGATGACGTTACTTCGACTGAAGACCCAAAGGGGACTGTATGCGATGTATGGAGATAAATTCACAACACCTGCTAAACCAAATGATTTACTGAGGACCACATCAAGGCCTGCTGTACTCATTACGAGTTCTGAGGAACCGATGAGTCTGTTGAAGCTGCCGCGCAGGGCAAAATCGATTGGCACACTGTCCATTCCCTCATGTGGTGCCCATTTCGCCATGACCCCAAACATCCAAAGCTCGCTGAAGAAAAGATATGATGTGTCCATACCGATCTCGATGCTGCCAGGCAGACCTTTTCGAATCCCAATGCGGGTTGCGACAAGGGTCGAAGACGGATTTTCATCCTCAATACCCGTCGTCCAATAGTCACGGTCAGCATTGATGGTGGTCGTTGCGAACTGCACATTAAATTGAAATCCATTAATGCCCATGGTCTCAGCCGGGGCCATGATGGTTGGTGATAGCGCGAGGGCATATTCTTTAGTCAGCAGCCGAAATGCCTCGGTATTTGCCTGAGGTCGAGAGCCACAGGGAGCCTCAGGGGCGACTTGGACGCCGACGCAGAGACGATGGAGGGCCGGATCGTTATCCAAGGCTAAGGCAGTGCCGCCGCATAGGATCAAACCGAGACCGAAGGACAAAGAAAATTTGATGAACTTAGACATCACTACTCGCTCCAAGAAGACAACCGGCTAGACTTAACGTCCATGACCGACATTTTACTCACCGAGGGTAGTTTTCACTAGGTCGAAGTGTCAAGAACCGTGAGTCACTTACTGTGACATTCCGTTGGAAGGTCGACCCGAGGGCGAGGCTGTACTATGCTGCGACTATGAAGATTAGATTTCGACGCAGACGACGGTTTGACCTGGGTAAGGCAATGTTTATTTTGCCAAACCTTTTTACCGTCAGCTCAATATTTTGCGGATTTTACGCGGCCGTGACAGCAGCCAGCGTCTCTAGTGGCGACGCAAATGAGAAATTGTATCGTGCATGCATCGCAGTTCTTTTTTCCATGATTTTTGATTCCGTTGATGGACGCGTTGCCCGCCTGACACGGACACAGTCTGCCTTTGGTGTCCAAATGGACTCATTGGCCGATGTCATCTCTTTTGGGGTCGCACCCGCATTGATCGCCTGGCATTGGCTTCTCATCGATTTTGGGTCTTGGGGTATGTTTACGTGCTTCATCTACTGTGCATGCGGCACCATTCGGCTAGCACGGTTTAATGTCATGGCAGCCGCAAGTGACGGGCCAAGTGCTTATTTTATCGGACTTCCAATTCCAGCTGCGGCTGGCTTACTCGTCGCGGTCATTATTTCGACGATTAATGCGAAGACCGCTCTTGGACCGGATAACCATTGGGTGCCTATCATGATGGTGGGATTGGGTTTACTGATGGTCTCAAACGTGAGGTTTCGCACGTTCAAAGCCACTCGGTTGAGCGTTCGTTCGTTCGTTTTGATCATTTGCGTTTTTATCGCTTTGGTGGTCGTCGCGATTCAAACCCGACCCTCTCTCGCGATCATTGGACTGATGAGTAGTTACCTTGCGGTCGGCATAATCGAGGCACTCTGGCGCGCCCTTAATCCCTCAACGGATCCAGATCCGGAAGACGATTATGAGGAAATCGATTTAAGCCATTTAGATCCACTGCTCGAAGACGGCGAAGAAGAACTTGTCGACTAGGACCCTGCCCCACGAGAAAAACGAATCGAGGGTCTATATTGGACCGTTGGTGGAGTTACTTGGACTGAGGCTGGCTTTTCCAACCTACTCAACCAATGACCCAAATAGCCCATATGCGTTTCAAGCAGGAGAAAAGATTGTGGCCCTCAATTGCGAGACGTCCGTTCATCTATTCGCAGACGCTCGCTATCGAATTGCTCTTGCGGCTTGCCTCATCAATCAACTTGAATCGCAGACCAAGGGCCTGGATGAGCAGGCAAAAATAATCCGCGTGATGCGGAGCGGCACCGACATCTTGACTGCCTGGTCCGACAATCTCCATTCGAGAACATGCCGGAGTTTGGCTGAACGATGGTCAACTTACCTATCCCAGCAGAGAGGGATCGACCCGGTCAATCAAGACCGGCTCAACGCCTTGTACGAAGGGCCGACTCCATGTGCATCAGTGCGTATTGCAATTTGGATGGGCTTGCTCAGCGAACGGGCTGGTCTCACCCAAATCAGTCGGCAGCAGTTGATTTTTGCCTGTCTCTGTCACCGCCTTGGGCATCCCCTCGATGAACACATTCATTTGGCGGAATCACAACGACTGACCCTCGCTATTTTGACAGCAACCAGACCGATTTCGGAGCTGATTCATGGAACGATCTTACATTGCCGAGAACGTATAGATGGGCGTGGGCAGCCGTATGGTATCGATGGAAGACAAATCCCTGTTGGAGCACAACTGCTCGGTTTGGCAATCGATTTAGACGACTGCCTCTCGCGTTGTGCGACCCTGGATGATCTCAACGCAGGCTTGGCGGATTTTCTAGGTTCAATGAGCAACCAATACGACCGTCGTTGGCTCGACCTGCTTTCTCAGACAATCGATTGAAAAAAATAGAGAGCGCCGATTCGCAGGACTCCTTGACCCATCGCGTGGCGGATCGTATAGCTCAGTACGAACTCGGCCCTATGTCGACATGTTATGAGGTAACTATGCGCTTGATCACACACCTGCCATTATTAGCGATCATTATTGCTGGACTCCAGCTGGGCTGCGAAGAGGATGTCGAAAAGCAAACTCTGAAAGAGGCCCGTCAAGCCGTTAAGGCGTCACAGTACGACCTTGCCTTAAAGAAGTTTAAGGCTTTGCTAGCCCTAGCCCCGGACAATTACAACGGCCTGTGGGGCGTCGCCGATGTGTATGGTAAACAGGGCAACGTGATCGAGCAGGAGAAAATGCTCAACAAGATTCTTGAGAACGAAGAGTATAAGAAAAGTTTCTCCCGGATTCTCATGCCGGCCCTCGAGCAAAACTACGTCATGCAAGGCAATAACCTTCTCGGCGCTGATGTCAAAAAGGCAGAAGCGTTCTATCGGAAGGCGCTCGAACTCAACAAGAAAAACGCTCTGGCCAATTCAAACCTAGCCGAATTGTTGATGAATCGCGGTGACGCCGCGCAGCGGGCAGGCAAATACCAAGTCGCCGATGATTCGTTCCGAGCAGCGATCAAATTGAGAATTACCAGCAAGCTCAGAAAAAAACTGAAGAAGCGAGCTGAACTGTCTGAATTCTTTGTCCAAAGAGCGACTGTGCTGCCCATCTTTGAAAAAGTGAAGGCCAAGCTCGTCAAGGCGGGCCAATACGACCCGAAGACGAAGCAATTTAAGATTAGTATCGAAGAAAAATTCGACGCTCCCCAAAAAAAATCAGCAAACGAAAAGGCTCTGATTCAGCGCCAAGGGATTATGAAGCTGCTTAACTCGATCACGGATCTTGTCTGGACGATCGCGGCTAAAAAACGACCAGCTGATGCGGCGCCAATCGAATTGAAAGCGTCTCTGCTAAAGGGGTTCGCAAAAGGGCAAGACCTCAGCAAAAAGGGCAAGACCTACACCTACAAAGCCAGCGTGGGCATTGCCCGTGATGCTCTGCTGTTCCACGTCATCGACGTGAACGCGGGTGAATATAAAAAGGTAAAGGCTAAGAAGTAGTCCTTAAGGAGGCGATGGCTTGCAAAACGCCATCGCCAAGGAAAACCAGGCTAAAATAAAGCAGAGACCACCCAAGGGTACAATCGCACCCAAGACACGGGTGCCCGTGAGCGCCATCCCGTACAAGCAACCCGAAAAAAGAATCAGTCCGATGACCATAAATCGGGCGGACCAACGGTGCCATGCCTCCCTATTTGACTGGCTTTTAGCAACCCCAAGGATCAGTAAACCAAGACCGTGCCAGAAATGATAATCAGATGCCGTTTGGAACCAATCGGCACGTGGGCCGATTAAAACGTCATTGAGCGCATGAGCTCCAAAGGCGCCGATTATGACCGCCAGCGCGAGGACAAAACCACCAACAACGGTCGCATTCATTGAGCGCCTTTCAAGATCATAAATTTGCGAGTTCGGATTTGGTCAGCTTGCGTTCGACCAACGATTTCAATTTGGTTGATCCCATCAACTAAGGGAACCAGGGTATCAAAGCTCAGTTCATTGCTGGCATCGGCGTTATCAGCACTCTGAAAGAAAATCTTCTTATTATTGCGAAAGACCCTGAGATCTTTCAGTGGATATCGGCTGGCCAATCGACCCACCACAGCGACGGAGGGATGCGCCCCTGTGGTCTCGCGAGGCTCATTTTCAATGTCGATGCGAATCAAGCCATTTGGTTCCATTGCAGTAAAAGACATGGGTAAATGTCCACCTGGCTCCACATCCTGTCGACGCACCCAGCCAAAGGCCCCATCGGGTAAGGTCACTCGGTACCAACCCGGCATCCCGGCACGCACGTTTAAATGGCCATCTAAAGTGCCGATTCGGGGACTGTCCGCCCAGTAATGTGAATAGACATCAATGGCCGCCAATTTAGCTTTAAGATTGAGTTTTTCGGGACGCAGCCGGCGTGCTTTTTGAACAACGATGAGCTGCACAGTGCCAGATGTAATCTCCCCAGTCTTAGGATCCACAATGACCAGACGCAGTGGAACTTTAGACGGACGCACATCTTTGACTCGAATTTTAAACTTGAGGTGTGTGACCTGTCCAGACTCAAGGCGTCCCGATTCAATCCGACCCCGCTCAATAATGAGTTTGCGGTCTGGATCGTCTTTGTGACGTTTAAGGATACCAAGCATTGAATCGGCCGCTCCAGCGCCACGATTTTTCACGCGTACATTCAACTCGGCGACCTCACCGCTTTGAAGTAAGCCATCACCGTTTCCAAAACGGCGGTCATCGATTCGATAGTCGAATGCAAAAGCGGGCAATGGGGGTTGAACAACTTTGAAGTTTACGGTTTGGACTACAGGCTGTTCACTGTTCTGAGCACTGACACTCACGTCAAAGTTGACTGAGCCTGGCGGCGTCGCGGCATCTACGGCGAATTCAGTGGTCCAGCTCTTCGACTCACCAGGTTGCAACCGACCGAAGAGAAATTCTCGATTGTCCAATTGACGGAATTTGCTTCGACTGATTGCAGCCAAGCGAAGATAGTCTCCGGACCCATGATTGGTAATGGTTACCGTGACTTTTAGGGGGGTTCCGGCAATGATGGTCTGATTTTCCAAATTGGTTTTGATGTCAATCTTCGCCTTGGGTAAACCCGTTGTTCGACTGCCTGCTGTCCAATCAATCCCCCTCTCCGCCAACGCCTTATTGACGCTCGAGTCAGTGGTTTTTCGGCGCTCTCGCATGACAGCTCTGACGTCTCG
>MDTC01235267.1_pt1 | contig 14894 bp, 7 predicted proteins | sample 811181 | NCBI WGS metagenome assembly MDTC01 (sample SAMN05326644, study PRJNA326480) | marine metagenome | isolation source: seawater | place: Pacific Ocean: North | collected 2011 | reverse complement strand
TTCATGTTCTTGGATCACCTAATTCCAATAATAGAGGGGCTTGGGCTTAATGGATGGGAGTATATCTATGCCCCGATTGGGATTATAAATCCGGGAGGAATTACCGGAGATCTGCAATTCGAGAATTTCGCATACCTCATTCTTGGAGTTAGCCTCTTGCTACTTGGTGGATTATTTATTTCTGCCAATGGGAAATATAAAAAATCTGAGCTGGAGATTTTTGGAAGAACTGTAATTTGGAATCCTTGGGGCGTCAGGCCTCTGAACTTCATTGCTACAATATACACTGACATATTCAGAAATACGCCATTAATTGTGCAGTTCTTGTTTATTCACTTTGGAGTGCAGATTGGAGCTCTCATTGGAGATCCCTTGGCGGAAATGCTGGATGGTTCGACCGGTCTAATAACGTCTTTCTTGAGAGACGATGTACTTTCCAATAGAGCGTGCGTAAGTGCGATTTTTGCTCTTGGACTAAATTCTGGGGCTTATCAGTGTGAGACAATAAGAGGGGCGATAGCCGCAATTCCTTCCGGGCAGATGGAAGCAGGGAGAAGTATTGGACTGAACTATATGCAGACAATGAGATTGGTTATAATGCCACAAGCGATTAGGATTTGCATTCCTCCAATGGGCAATGAAATGGTCAATTTGGTTCTTAATTCGTCTTTGGCGATGGTGATAGGTTACTCCGAATTGACAAGGAAGGCTAAGTTGATCAATGCCGTAACCTTCCAGGTATTCTGGTCATATGGAATGGTTCTAATTTCCTATTTCATAGTCACATGGACTTTGGCATTGATACTTCGGTACTTGGAAAACAAGACTAGAATCCCCGGCTTGGGAATATCAGGAGGCAATTAGATGGAAAGTGTGCTTAGTATTGTTGACATGCACAAGATGTATGCTGGGGGCGTTCACGCGGTTAGAGGGGTTTCATTTGATGTCAAGGAAGGGGAGTCCGTCGCGATAATCGGATCATCTGGGAGTGGGAAATCTACAGTTCTTAGATGTATTAATCGCCTTATTGAGCCTACTGAGGGGGAAGTAATGCTCCGAGGAGAGATGATCAATACCCCTAATGCGGACATAAATGATGTTAGATCAAGGATTGGTATGGTTTTCCAGTCTTTCGAGCTATTCGCTCACCTCAGAGTGATTGACAATATCACCCTAGGACTCAGACATGTCAGGAAGATGAGTAGAAAGGAAGCGCAGGCAGAGGCTCTTGAAGTCCTTGAGAAAGTGGACATGCTAGATCGCAAGGATGCCTTTCCTGGGAACCTGTCTGGAGGGCAGAAGCAACGAGTCGCTATAGCAAGAGCATTGGCGATGAAGCCAGAGGTCATGCTATTCGACGAACCTACTAGTGCATTGGACCCAGAGCTTATCGGCTCCGTTCTGAAAACAATCAGAGGACTGGCAGATGAGGGGATGACAATGATAGTGGTCACTCATGAAATAGGGTTTGCCAGAGATGTTGCTGACAGAGTCATTTACATGGACAAGGGAGTTGTAGCCGAATCGGGAGAATCATCCATTATTGACAATCCGCAAACAGAGCGTTTGAAGAAATTTCTCTCTTCGATAAGCGAGGAAGATTAGATCATTCCTTGGGCAGTCATTGCCTCGGCGACCTTTAGGAATCCTGCAATATTAGCCCCTGCAACATAGTTCCCCGGCATTCCGAATCTTTCCGCCGTCTCATATGCATTTTTGTGAATTTCCACCATTATCGCATCCAGTCTGGAGTCGACTTCCTCACGAGACCATGAGAGTCTGAGACTGTTCTGACTCATCTCCAAACCTGAAGTAGCGACTCCCCCAGCATTAGATGCCTTTCCAGGTGCGAATAAAATTCCATTCTTGAGGAAGACCTCCACAGCTTCAGGCGTACAGGGCATGTTAGCCCCTTCAGCAACCGCTACGACATTATTTTCGACCAGCATTTCAGCCTCGGAACCGTTGAGCTCATTTTGTGTAGCACAGGGAAGTGCAACATCTACATTGACTCCCCAAAGGCCATTCGGCGTTGGTTCTGGAGCTGAAGCAGTGAACGTAACCCCTTCGAAATTCTCAGCATATTCTGAGATCCTCCCTCTTCGATTATTTTTCAAATCCATAATCCAGTCGAGCTTCTCCCTATCTATGCCTGAAGGATCGTGAACCCAACCACTTGAGTCAGACATTGTAACTGGCTTTCCCCCAAGATCCAATACCTTCTCGCAAGCAAATTGCGCGACATTGCCGGAGCCCGAGATAGAGACGGTGGCACCTTCGAATGTTCTACCAGTGGTTGCAAGCATCTCACGAGCGAAGTAAACTAAACCGTATCCAGTGGCTTCTGGCCTGATTAGAGATCCCCCATATGACCGGCCCTTTCCAGTCAGAACGCCAGTAAATTCGTTGGCCAGCTTCTTGTACATTCCAAACATGTATCCGATCTCCCTACCTCCAACTCCGATATCTCCGGCCGGAACGTCTAGGTCAGCACCAATATGCCTCCAGAGCTCCATCATGAATGACTGGCAGAATCTCATTACCTCAGCATCTGACTTTCCTTTAGGGTCAAAGTCTGATCCTCCCTTGCCCCCTCCCATTGGCAGACCTGTGAGACTGTTCTTGAACACCTGCTCGAAGGCGAGAAACTTCAAAATCGACTGGTTCACACTTGGATGGAATCTGAGTCCTCCTTTGTATGGCCCGATTGCACTACTCATCTGTATCCTAAATCCCCTATTGACTTGTATGTTGCCAGCATCATCATACCATGGAACCCTGAATTGAATAATTCTCTCGGCCTCTACCATGGCCTTTACTACGGGCATGTACTCAGGGTGTTCCTTGATCACAGGAGATAGGCTCTCCAACACCTCCTCAACAGCCTGATGGAATTCAGGTTGGTTCGGATCTCTTGCAATTACGCTCTCATATACTGATTTAATTCTGCTATCCATAGCACTCACCGGTGGTTGAAGATTCCTATTTTAGGTACCAGCCGCTTGCGCGAGCGGCCTTGCCCTTTTGAATCATATCCCGTAACAATGTCTGCAAATATCCTATCTAGGAGAAGAGAATATCTTCGGACACCTGAGAAACCTTGGACTCAAATCCCGGAATCGTCATCACGTAGAAAACTGCCTGACTCACTTGCCTCTTTCTGAGAGCTTCTGCCAAAGGCGTATGTTCCCTAAACCACCTAGTTCTGCCATCATCTCCAATGATCCTGATATCGACCTGAGACATCCTTGGTTCCGATAGGAGGAGTTTGATATTAGGGACATCAATAGCGACATAACCTGGTTCTAATCCGGATCTTCTAGCGATTTCATCCTCAAAATCCATCCTCTTCTTGGAGTCAGAAGCTAACTCAGTGAGGAGGAGGATATCATCTTCGCTCAAATCTTGCTTTCTTCTTGAAAGGCATACCTTTAGCAGCTGCCTGTACTTCAATCTTCTAATCATGTCCTTTGAAAAATCACCAGCTTCGTGGAGGACTTGCCAAATCTCTGCATCAACTCTCCTCTGTAGGTCTAATGAATCTGGAATCGCTTCCTCGCTTCTCTCTACTGCTCTTGAGAGCATGACCTCTGTGACTCTGGTCACCCTGTGGAAATATACTGCACTGTACATTAGTCCTCTGGCAACTAACATACCTTCCAAAGCAGGCAGTCCGCCCTCTTCTACGGAAATATCTCCTCCATGACTTTCAAGGCACATTATTAGCCTTCTATGATCAATTATTCCATGCTTCACGCCTGTGAAATGTGAGTCTCTGAGAAGATAGTCTATCTGATCACAGTCCACTGGGCCGTGAATAAGATGTGCCATTGTTTTATCATTCTCAACAAAGTTCGTTCTACCCTCGGCCCATGATAGAAGATTTCTTTCGGAGCCCTTTGCATCTGGCCCTCTGATTAAGCTAGCTACCTCCCGAGGATCAATGCCGTGACTCTCAAGGATCTCGGGGACAGATCTCCTTCCGGGCACAGATGCGCCCTCTCCTTCTCTCAAAACGTCATAGTCACCTAGAATAATCCCTTCTGTTATGGACATGTGATCCATCCCACCCCTCTCATGCAAAATGTGTTCCAATGTATGGGAGTATGGTCCGTGACCTACGTCATGCAGAAGCGCAGCTACCTCAACAGTGTCTTTCTCTAATCCATCCAAGCCTAGAGAATCAGCCATCATCCCAGCCACATGGGAAACGCCAAGTGAGTGCTCGAAACGAGTGTGATGGGCACCGGGGAAAACCAAATGAGCTAGTCCCAATTGCTTGATATGACTCAGTTTATTCATTTCAGGGGTGGATAGAAGATCCTCTCGAACTCCGTCGATTCTGAACTGTCCGTGTATTGCATCATTGATTGTCTTCACAGCACACCACGAGCTTCCGAGTATGTTTCCCCCCTTGAAGGGAACTGCCGACAGAAAATAAGAATAATCAAAATACCAATATTGTAATTCATTTGTATTTCATATGAGATACAATTAATACCCCTCCCCCCTCTCGATGGACCAGTAGGGGATCAAGATGACAGGTCACAGCCCGATGATTTCGCTTAGAATTCCTGAAGATCATCTCCTAGAATTGGATAGACTAGTCGGCTTGGATGGCATGCGAAATAGGTCTGATGTAATTAGGCTCGCAATCAGAGAATTCCTGACAGATAATCACCAAGTCTCCGGAGACATGGTGGAAGTCAATCTTGGTCCGGATCTGAGTGCAAGAATGGAAGACTTCTGTAAATTGCACGGTGAGAAGCCAGATGCAGTGCTAAGGAATGCTGCTAGGGGCCATATCAGTAGGGTTATGCTTGAGAATGACAAGATTGGAGAACTGATCGAAGCTAGAATGGGCGAGCTACGAAAAAGAGCCGATGACGAATCAAACGCAATATGAGGCGAGGGAAATGTGTGAGGATGGGATGCACGAGAACAACGCGGGGGGGCCTAGTGGCCCCCTCGCACACAACCCATTTGGATTCGAAGGCCTGAGGAAAAGGGCACGGAGTGTAATGACGCAGCTATCCTAGAGATATGACTGTGTTCGGACCCAATCTTCTTGGCCGGTCTATTGTCGGTAGAGTCATGAGGGACGGGATTTGAGTGAGTCTGAATTGTTCTTCGCGCACGAGAATGTGAGAGATTCGCAAGGTGAAATGATTTCTGATGGCGTAAGAGTGCTGTCGGAAGGGGGTTTCCTTCTCGCAGCTGCGCCCACTGGAATTGGGAAAACAGCAGCTGCTTTGGCATCGGCCCTTCAATCATCCTTTGACAACCGTCTTTCGACCGAGAGGTCCAACATCATATTCATGACTGGTCGACAATCACAACATAAGATAGTCGTTGACACCGTCAGGAAAATTAACTCTAGAATTCCTGACGGAATCCCTAAGATTTCTCTTGTTGACATCATTGGCAGAGAGGGGATGTGTGATCATGTTGAGGCCATGACAGGAAAGTGCAATTGTGAAGACGATGTCGTTGAAGAATCAAGGAAGTCTCGTCGTGCTGATTTGAGGCAAAGAATCCTAGAAGAGCCACGACATGTGGACTGGACGGTCAAATATGGAAGAGCTCGGAAGATTTGCCCATGGGCTGCTGCCAGATCTGCCGCGGGTCACGCGGATGTGCTCGTGTGCGATTATAATCACGTCTTCGTTGAAAATGTACGTGAGGCTTCACTACCCGCTATGGGGATCGAATTAGAAAGTTCTATTTTGATAATTGATGAAGCACACAATCTTCCAGACAGAATTAGGAGTGGCCTTGAGAGAAGAGTTACCGACCAAGTTTTCAGAAGGGCTCGAGATAATATCGAAGAGTACAAGGGGAATCTGCAAAGGAAGGTTGATTCCCTAGATATTGAAGAATCTAAGGATCTTATCCGTGCCAGGGAGCTTGAGAAGCAGATTGATGCATTACAGGCGCCAGTACAGGAATGGTTAGAGAAATTGAAGATTGAGAATGAAAATACCAGGGGCGATGATCTGAGAATCTCAACAACTGACTTTCTAGAAGTGATTTCAAAATCAATAAATGGCGTATTAGATGATGAACAGGATGATGATATTTCTCGAGTGAATGGGATGGTACAAAGACTATTTTCAGTGGTAATAGATGAAGAAGAAGATTCGGATGAAGATGAGCAGAACGATTGTACCAGGATCGCCGAGATTCTAGAAATTTGCATTAGATACCGGAAGAGCCCGGCATTGGCCTTAGTTTTCGACCATAGCTTGGAACAGCCCAGACTGACGAGTCATCTTCTTGATCCCAGCCTTTTAGGTGAAGAAATATTCGAAAGATGCAGAGGTTCGATACTGATGTCGGGAACTCTATTCCCTCCTGAAATGTATTCAGAGATTCTTGGAGTTCCAAGGGAGAAAGCCTCGTGTAGAATATACTCTTCTGATTTTCCAATATCTAACAGGCCGGTACTTATTGCTAGTGACGTAACGAGTAAATTTACTGAGAGGGAAATGAGTATGTCCTTAATTGGGGAGCATGTTCGTGCAGTAATTGAAAACACCAAAGGGAATGTAGCTATTTTTGCCCCGAGCTACTCCATGTTGGATAGAGTTCACTCGGACTTTGAAAATCTTGGATGGTCCAGTAAGAGAGTGATCAAAGAGGAGCAACGAATGAGTAAGAGAAGAGTGGAGGCGATGATTTCGACGCTGTACGAGCAAAAGGACATGGGCGGAGTTGCCATATTCGGAGTACTAAATGGAAAGCTTTCAGAAGGCGTAGATTACTCGGACAATATTCTTGATGCATTGGTATGCATAGGACTTCCCATGGCCCCTCCAAGTGCAAAGCAAGATGCTTTGATTGAGTACTTCACAGATAAGTTTGATAGAAATAGGGCTTGGAAATACGTCAGTCTTCAACCTGCAGTAAATAGCGTATTACAAGCACTGGGACGTCCGATTAGGAAAAAGGAGGACAGGGCCATAGTAGTATTACTCGAGAAAAGGATGCTTGAGAGAAGAGTCAGTGACTGCATGCCTAAAATGATGAGAATGCAGACGTCGAAACCCTCCAGGACGGCAGAAAGAGTCCGGGCTTTCTTTGAAATCTGAAAACAATGGGTTCATGCCATACCCTCACTTCCGGCTAACATGGAGTGGTTGAGAGTAGCCATAAATCGGAACGACGATATGGATGAAAATGACAAGGACATCCCAATCGCTACAGCCGGCCTAGATTCAAATGCACACATCTCGCACCAGAGATTCATGAGTGATATTCCACATTTAGATGAAGTTATGAAAATGCATGGGAAATCTCTAGAGGGAGGGACTTCTGTTGGCATTAATTCCGATATTAATCCATCTACTAGGTCGTTTGAAGAAGCAGTGTCCATCTTAGGCGTCATTTCTATTGAGAATGGCCTAGAGATACCGCTCCCTTCGTCTTCTAAAGAGGGCGTCATTCTAGAAAAAATCTCAATAGGTAATGGGGAAGTCATCAGATTGATTGCACCTGAAGAGTTTGGGGGAATACTTGAGACTTTTACTCTGCCCTTGGGCTCCAAGATTGGGGGAGCAACATGGAATGGCGACTCATTGAGAATTAATTACGAGTTCTAATCCTCGATCATTTTACCAGACGATCTAGTTGGAACTTCTTCAAGTTGATCTATCTCCTGGAGGATGGAGTTGAGGGCCATTTGTGCACTCTCCCTGTGAGGCTCCCCTAGCACATGACTGGAGTATCTTGCCTCTTCGAAAATCCTGTCTAATGACAGTAACGATTGTTCGCTAATTGGGAGCGCACTTCTGATTGCCATCTCGAACTCTCTTACAGTCTCAAAGTCCCTCCTTAGGAAACCTCTACTCATCAGAATGGAACAGAGTCCCTCATAGCAGTTGAAGATTGCTTCCCTTACCTCATCCCCGGCGGCTAGGAGCTCGGCCGTATAGCTGAAAACTCCAGCTAATTCATCAATCGCCGCCAGTCTCTTTCTTCTCATTGAGACGATCAACATTGAAGCTGCGGCCAACAATGCAAGAACCACGAGTGAGATAACAACTGGTTGAAGCAAGGACTGGGATGCCTCAGCTTGATAGCTAATACTAACATCACTAAACAGGGATAACTCGGTGGCATTGACCGGATCAATTATTTCAGAGTCAGAACTAAATTCGATACTCAATTCTCCCCAGAAGGACCTATCCCAAAATGGATGGTCTTCGTGGAATGACTCGAATTGGTAGTTGAAAATTCCATTCTCATCTGTCATCCCCACCACTGTAAAGTGCGTAGTTGTCTCATTCATCAGTTTGGCGGAAATAGAAACTCCCTCGACTGGCGGTCTACGATTATCATCTGTGGCGGTGACATTTATTTTGCCTGAGATTTTACTTTGGTCTCTCTTGATGAACAAAGAGTCCGGTATGAATTCGAAATTCACACTAACTAGAATTTGTAATTTCAAATCCGCGGAGGCCCCATTCAGGAATCTCTCTGCATCTGGGCCGACTTCTATTGTGAAATTTGAAGGCCCGGGAGGCATGTATGTTTTTGCATTGGATGTGATCAGGAACTGGCCGGTTGCTGAATCCCATGTGATTACGGCATTGGGCTCAAGTGAATCTTCCCAACTGAGTGTGAGATCCATCTCTTCCATAGTATTGGCGTCCCCACCAATCTCCAAAATCCTCCCTCTGATCTTAATCGGCCTAGTTTCATCGCCCCTTACTACCTCATCGGAAATACTGAGTAATTCTATCTGGATATCTGCCTTGGAGAAAACTGTAGTGTTGACAGAGGATGAAAGATAAAGCTCCTCCCCTCCGAAAATAACTGAGATTTGATGTGCCCCTCTGGATATAGAAAATCCGATATTGTACGATAGTGAAAAGGTCCCGTCGGCTCCAGAAGAAATTGTGGATATCTCATCCCCATCTAGTAAGAATGTGATGTTTCTTCCTTCTAGCCCAGGGCTGCCATCACTATCCGAGTCATACAGCCTACCTGAGAAATTCCATTTTCCCCCCCTTGTGGCTACATTGTTTTCAACATTCAGATTAATGGTGGTGTGATACGCAATAGAGAGGTTGGTCTCCGCTGTTGATTGCCTGTAATACCCCTGATCTGGAGAAATAACTGATACTTGGTGAACCCCTACATCCAAAAATTCTGATACTACCCATGAAAGATGCCATGACCCGTCTTCATCAGAGGTTGTAGTTCCAATCAAGATCCCATCGATGAAAATCTGAAGGGAGTGATTTGCGAGCCATCCATCCGGAAGATTATCTCTAACATTGCCCCTCAGATTTAGAACATCGCCAACTGCAACGGGATCTGGATCATTCAAGGAGAGTGTGGTAGGTGAGAATACTGTGAAAATGGTAGTAGAATTGGATCCAATTATGAATTCTTCACCTTCGAAGAACAATGTTACTTCCCTCGGACCTAGTGGCATATCAGATGGAACGGGGAAGAATAGGCTGAATGAGCCATTAGAGTCCACATTTAGTGAAGTTAATGGTTGGCCATTCATGTAGGCTTCTAAAGTCCTATTTGCTAGAGTTCTACCAGCTCCATCAGTAAGCATGCCTTCAATTAACAGAAGCTCGTTTCTGTCTATTTCCCCCTGAGGAGTAGTCAGAACAACTTGTGATGTCTGTGTGACATTGAATGGCAGTGTAACTTGGGAAGACAGATAGTATTCGGGATTCAACGAGTCCCCTTGTCCCATCGGATCGACCCATGTGAAGCCTCCAAGGAATTCCACAGTGAAAGTATGCTGCCCATAATCCGTATCTAGAGGAATGTCATACGTAATTTGCCATGTCCCCGTAGTTGAGTTGGAGACATCGATGTAGATAGGGCCCACATCAATTTCGTCGATTGAAAGATGTAAAACACCGCCTTTCGCAGACCCGTCTTCCATCAATGGCATCCCATGCTCATCAAGGAGAGTTCCATAGAATGTTACTTGCTCCCCCGCAACAGACGAGCCCGAAATGCCTGTAACATCGATTATCGTTGGTGCTAGAATGACTACCCTAGTCCAAGTTTGATCCCCCAGCAATCCAGTAGTTCCATTGATCCCCTCAAAGACAACTGTTACTGTCATGGGACCCGGATTTCTGTTTGTGTCGGTAGAGATACTCGTGTTTATCAGGCCCTGAGAGTCTGTAAAACCTGACCACTGTTCCAAGCCATCGACCAGGATCTTTACCTCGACATCATTAACTTTGGCACCGGAGTTATCGATTACAGAAATATTGAGATCGAATGGGTCCCCTCTGGTAGTCCTTGCATCTGGATCAAGATCCGAAGGATTGATGATTGAAATCATGGAGAATCCACGGCTATCAAATGTGGCATTGCTCGAGCTTGAGCTATAGTAGTTCACAGTGGGAGTGTATGTGGCTGTGATGTTATGAGTTCCTCTCGGGAAAGACATGTCTAGGAATATCCTAGCGTTCCAGCTCCCATTAGTATCCACCGATCCTCCGGTGACAGAGAATCCGGTAGAGGCCCCATCGACTAAGAAGGTCAGGCTCGGCGAGAGTGGGTTTCCTGACCTATCTACGATTCCACTGCCATTGCTTGAAGTCAGATTCCCCGATACGTCGAGGAAGTCCCCTGCAGATGGATTGGATGTAATTGGGCTGAATGTGATTGATGTGGGAGATCTGATGATGATAGTGTTGATGAATGTGAATGATGAGTGCAGAGTCTCCGTACCATTTGATCCGTTGAACATCAACATCACCGAAATAACGCCAAGAGGATGAGAATGAGGGACATCAAAGGAGAAGTTGACCACGCCTTGGGAGTCTGAGACGACCTCAGAATTCATCCAAGTATCATGAAATCTTGCAGACACATTCATTCCCGAAATTTCCCTATCATTGTTTGAAGACTCGACGATCTTGGCCCCGAATGAAATCGATGACCCTCTATCGACAATCGTGTTGATTAGCGGGACCCTGTCATTAAACTGAACTACCCCTCTGACCAGAATAGATTCAGAACCAGTTCCAGTTAGATAGAATGGGCTACTACCATTTTCCACGCTGATTACCACTGTCTTCAGCCCACTTGTGACCCCATCTCCAAATGGATCAGTGGGGACAGTGAGGCTGAACGAACCATTGGAAGAGGTTGCAAAACCTGTAATGAGCTTCTCACTAGGATCGTTCAAGAAGAAGACCTCTATTGATACTGGCCCGTCCACTGTTCTATTTTGATCGAATGAGTCCAACACCTGTCCATCTAAGGCGAATGACTGTCCAGCTGTGACCTCGGGAAGAGGGGAGTTGTCGATTCTTACGTTGCTCTGAATTTGGACCGTTAAGTTGACTGAGGATTCGTCAGCTAGCCACCTTCCAGCATCCGGAGTATCCAATGAATCGGTCAGATCATCTGGGGCCAGAATCAGTACATCATAGTAACCAGGGGGAGTATCGCTTGGAATCACTGTTTGGAAATTAACTATTCCATCGGCACCACTTACTGACGTGTTCAGAAGCTGTTGAAGGGGGCCTCCCCAATCGAAGTACATCTCAACAGTAGAATTATCCAGCCGTTCATTACTTTCAATATCTCTAACTGTAGCTGAAATTGTCAGATTCTCTCCTGCGATGACTATTGCACTAGAGACATTGGATTCAATATCGAACATTGTCTGAATTCCGATGTCGAAAGAAAAACCAGAATCGGATTGATCGAAGTAATATGGAACTCCCCCTGGGGCATTCTTTACGAAGTCAAGAGCGATGATTGCATCGTATACGCCGGAGCCGATTCCACCGGGCATTGAAAATGTGATATTGAATTCCCCATTACTGACATCTAGCCAATCTGAACCCAGAGAATATCTATCAGCGGGCAGGGGATTTCCATCTGGTCCCGGTGGGAGAGGCGAAGGGACATCTAGGAATAGGGACACTGACGTATTATTCCCTATTATCGTTGAATTTAGATCAAAATCTATGATGGATCCGGAAACCCACGTCGTATTGCCCATTGGCACCCATTCAGCGCCGAGTGAAATATTTGGTGTCGCCCTTCCTTGAACTCTGACGGAGTCCGTAGTGGAGTTTGCACTGACCCATGTAGAGCCGTTGTAGCTCAAAACCCATGGATAGTCACCAGCATCAATGAAGTCGGAAGGGACCCATGAAGTTACCACCTTCGGGACATCCGGATCGGACTCATTCCACACTTCGGATCCGTCTACTGAAAGTGAGAAGAAGCCGGGGAATGAGGTAATCTCAGACCCAGTATGGTCAGACAGCCTGACTAGGACATCTGATGTGGTGCCCTTGGGTGATGGCGTCATTGTGTAATTGAATTGTATGTAGCTCCTTATTCCATGCTCATCCACTACAGTTTTTTCGTCCTTCGCGAACAATTGGTCCGCTAAATACTGGTATCTCACCTCAACCAAGCCGGCAGGTAGAGGAACGTCGGAATCTAAGAATGACCAGTTCAGTGAGAACTGACCGGGGGAAGAGAGCCAATCAGAGTCATTGAGGTACCATGTCTCCAGGGTGATGAAGGGGGCATTTGTGCCTGATCTCCTCATTTGAAGTTCGAGAGTGCCATTCAGTGCTTCGGGAGTCTCTGATTTACTGAGCGCTGTACCATTCAGATAAATCGGCCTGTTAATTTCCAATATTGTATTATTCGAGCCTTGACCTTCTAGAGAGACTGTTAAGTTAGGTGCCTGAGTCAAATTAAAATTCAAAGATTGTGTAGATGGCCTGATATGATAAATTGGGCTTGTAGCATTATTTAGATCATATTGATGCCATCCGACATAGTCGAGTGTTGCGGTCAAGAGCCCTTCTTGCTCGCTCTCATTGATTGGAACAGAGAACTCGAAGTAACCCCCGGGCCCAATACTTGAGATAAGACTCACAGGTCCATCTTGGACAGTGGTGTAATTCATTATGACCTGCATGGAATCAATTAGAGATATGTCATTATACGGTGAATTCTCAAGAGACATTGAACCGGTAATTGTAGTATTGACGCCTATTCCCAACTTAGGCTCAGAAATAGGTTGAGGTTCACTAATATTGATCGCGACATCATCTGTCACATTCAGGTCCCAATTTGAGTATACGCCCTGAATCCCCACATACCCCAATGCTTTGGTTAGGATTACGAGAGAAGCATTGCCTGGATCGACGGCTTCTGAAGGCAGTCCTGTGATATTAAACGAGCCGTTTGCATCGGTCACTGAAGACCCGACAAGGTGCTCTGAGATAGCAGCCGTTCCAGGGATTAGAGACGTTGTATTTGATTTGACGAGGTACATCTCTACACTAACTCCCTCTGCAGTGGTCTGATTATCCGAGAACCTCAGAGTCCCATTCATCCAGATTGAATCGCCAGATAGATCTCTATCCAACCAGAGCGGCCCCCAGTTCTCCTCGGATACCTCAACCAGAGACATTGGTGGACAGGCCTCGAACGGAATCCAGCCCAGATCCGCATTGCCTAAGTTTTGATTTGTCTGAAGGTGTACTTCGACCCATGATTTGAAGTCCTTACCATATACTTCAAATGCCTCTCCATTCCAATAGCCCCCTGAGAATCCAGTTACCTTTCTAGTGGGTATGTCGACCGTCCTGAGCATGACTGCGAACAATGATGAGAATTGGTCACAACTTCCCTCGAATGAGTTGTTAAGCATCCAGTAGGCTAAATCTCCTTCGTCCTCCACCCTATCTGGGACTTCGGTTCCATTGTTGTTTCTAAGGAATGTGAATGTATCATTTCCATTAGTCAAGAAGTTCGCGATAGCTGAAACTTTGTCCCACGCGGAGAGTGCGCCTGAATCATTTATGACAGATTGGGTGATTCCGGATACGAGCTCTAGGGCCCCTCCCCTATCAGTAAATTCTCGTGGTAGGTCTGTGGCATAATCGGTGCCAGTGAAGACTGTAGAATTCTCTCGGATGGCTTGGGTTATTGTCACCTGAGGAGTGGTTATGAAAACGGTATCCACTGATGACCCGTCTGCTAGGACGTCTCTAGTAAAGTTCGAGAAGTTCAGTCCCGCTGTTGGGTCAATCCATCCGGTGAAATTGACTGTGTTATGAGGTAGGATCAGTTCCTCGCCCGGATCGGCTACACCAGGGCCCCTGTACTCTAATTCCCACCCCATGAGAGTCGAGTTGTCCCAGAACTGCTGATCGGCCACCCCTTGTGTGGTGGAGAAATCTGTAGTCATCTGGGTATTTCCGACAAGGGTCGTATTTACGCCCCAAGAGACTCTTGTATATTGGTCATAGGTATGCCATCTCCAATAGATAGTGTTTGTCGGGTCTAGAATTGAAGATTGATTGATAGCGTACAGATACATCGAGTTAGAGGAAATATCGTCGGATGGATCCCATGGGTCCCCTAGTGCCCCAGCACACTGCCCGTCCCAAAACTCTGAAGTGCACTCTTGGCCATCTGGGATTCCGCCTCCATCGGTATCGGGATCCCTCCAATCAGTCCCAGTGGAGTTCTCTATGGTGTCGGGTATGCCGTCGCCATCCGTATCTACTGGATTTCTGTCATCGTTTGGATTGTCCTGAGGGTTTGTTCCATCCAAATACTCTTGGAAGTCGGTAACTCCGCCGTTGTCAGTATCAGATTCATTCCACAGCGTGAAGTAAGTATCGTTGGTGAAATTGCCCCCCATTCCGGGGAAGACGACTGTGCAACCAGTAGTATTCTCGAAATAATTGTTCAAACCGTCGCCATCAGTATCGAGTAAGTTTTCACAGGGGTCTAGTGGGTCTGTCCCATTGAGAATCTCATCCAGGTCTTCTACTCCATCGGAATCGGTATCTACCAAGTTGGGATCAGTGGGGAATCCCCATGTAGCTAGATATTCCTCCCAATCTGCCAATCCATCT
>MDTC01157731.1_pt1 | contig 14895 bp, 15 predicted proteins | sample 811181 | NCBI WGS metagenome assembly MDTC01 (sample SAMN05326644, study PRJNA326480) | marine metagenome | isolation source: seawater | place: Pacific Ocean: North | collected 2011 | reverse complement strand
TGTATTCTTCGCATTGGAGGCCCGCATGTGAATCAGATGAAACAATTATGTATGGGTCATTTGAAAGATTGAGCTCGTTAGGCATATCATTTCCTTGCAGTGCAAAATTAATGAGGTTCATTAATTAGTGTTATTTTAGAATCTTAGTACTACAGGTAAGAAAATAAAATTCTCATGAGACATCAAACCCGTTAAAAACAAATTGTTTGGAGTACGGTAATAAGTAGAGGAGATAAATGAACATCGAAGATATTGATCTACTTGATGCTGATCGATTTGTTCGGATGGAACATCATGCGATGTTCAAGACACTTCGCAATGAAGCACCACTCTTTTGGCATGATCATCCTGATGGGGGAGGATTTTGGAATGTTGTTAGACATGAAGATGTCAGACTTGTTAATCGGGACAATGAACTGTACTCAAGTGAAGTAGGTGGTATCAGTATCCCTGACCCTAGTCCACCAACAGAAGACGGGGGGTTCGTTGACCAACGGGGACTAAACATGCTTTATACAGATCCTCCAAAGCACACTCGTTATCGTCGGTTGGTAAGCAAAGGATTTACCCCAAGAATGATGCGCTTGTTAGAACAATATTTATCTCATCGCGCAACTTTAATTGTTGATAATGTCATTGAGAACGGTGAAGCAGATTTCGTTGAAGAAATTGCCGCTGAACTTCCACTTCAAGCCATCGCAGAGATAATAGGAGTCCCACAAGAAGACAGACATCTGCTATTCAAATGGTCAAATGATCTCATTGGTATAGATGACCCTGAGTATGAAGGTGACCCTGGTGTCGCAGCTATGGAGTTATATGCCTATGCCCATCAATTAGCTGCAGATCGGGGAATTGACCCGCAGGATGACATCATGACAAAACTGGTTAATGCTGAAATAGATGGAGACCGGCTAACTGAACTAGAAATAGATGTCTTTATGCTTCTTTTATCAGTGGCGGGGAATGAAACAACTCGAAATGCCACAGCACATGGAATGCATGCATTACTTACACATCCAGAGCAATTTACGCTTCTTAAATCTGATCCTGATAGATATTTAGATACTACAGTTGATGAAATTATCCGTTGGGCAAGTCCTGTCCTTCATTTTCGACGCACTACAACGGCTGATACAGAGTTGCTAGGTCAAGAAATTCCAAAAGATACAAGAGTTGTTATGTGGTACATCTCAGCGAATAGAGACTCAGATGTATTTGTTGACCCATATACGTTTGATATAACTCGTACACCAAATGACCACATTGCATTTGGAGGTGGAGGAGCTCACTACTGCTTGGGGGCAAACCTAGCAAGAGCAGAACTCCGACTTATTTTCCGAGAAATTGCGCTACGTATGCCTGATATGGAACTTGAGGGTGAGCCTGAAAGGCTACGGTCAAATTTTATTGGAGGTATTAAACACCTTCCAGTTAGTTGGTCACCAGGAACTCGCATTGACCCTCCTCCCTATAACAGAGATGTCAGCCTAGCTTAATCAGGCGTCTCACATGTCAGAAGCTGAATTCCCATCAGAATTTCTTAGTGTTATGGCACGGATGGGAGCAAGACCAGACTTAGTTGACGCATCTAGAGGATATGTCAACGTTAATGAAAATCTATCATCTCATGGAATTATTAGAGTTGCCCCACTTATGCTTCTAGCTGACACTGTTGTCGGAATGCGCCTTGAATCACTTGTCGAAGATTGGACATTTACAACTGATTTCTCTTTTCGCCGAGCAGGCACGGCCGCAGCCCAAAAGATTGAAGCGAGTAGTACGATCCTTCGACATGGCAGACGCCTCATGGTTGAGGAATTGGAATATGTCAATGAGAACAATCATTCAGTCGGGCATGCTCAAATTACTTTTATGAGAACTCAGCTACGCGAAGGAGAAGTTAAGCCTGATGTAGCCAAGGTCAGAGACCAAATGGGATCATTAGAGTTACCCCCACTTGACCAGCCAGTAGACGAACTAGCCGGAATTTCTATTGTTAATAAGGACACTGGAAAAGTAACCATGATGCCTAAGGAAGCAGTTCGAAGACCAGGGGGGTTCGTGCAAGGAGCGATTATGACGCTTATTGGTGAGGTAAGTGCCCAGACTTTTGCAGAAGCCCATTACAACACGGCATGTGTTGTGACAGGGCTTGATGTCAGGTATTTGATCGGAGGAAGGTCAGGGCCATTGGTTACACATGCTAAGTGGGTTGGCGCTCCAGAATCTGGAGTCATAAAAGTGGATTTATTTGATGAAGGCTATGATGTACTCTCTTGTACTTTCCTTGCGCATGTGCAAGCAATCAAAGGTAGCTAAGTAACCAACCCAGCATTATCACTAGATAAGAAAACGATATGAGGAAAACCATGAGTATTGGTGAGAATAGGTATGTTTCATTAACAACCTTCACAAAAGACGGAAGAAAGAAACAATGCCCTGTGTGGATCGTTGGCCTGAAAGAAGGGGAAGTAGGGTTCACAACAGAATTAGCTTCGTGGAAAGCCAAACGTATTCTGAAGACTCCTAGCGTTGAACTCGTTGCGAGCAACTCACGAGGGGAACCTCTTGATGGGGAAAATGTAGTAAGAGGAACTGCGAATCTTGTCTTTGGTAATGAATTTCAAAATATTCAAAAGAAGGTAAAGAAAAAATACGGGATTCAATTTACGTTAATTGTCGGCTTTGGAAGACTCAGTAGATTCATACGGCGAAAAGAAAATAAAAGTTGCGGTGTTGTTATTAAAGTCGCAAATTAAATCTTCAGCTCAGTACTCGTTCGTTTTTTGGTGTGTCTCCATACCAACCATCCAAAAAGAAGTTGAAATGGTAAACGTATAAAATTACGAAGCCTTACCCCGTCAGCATCCACGACTCGTTCAGCTATACCCAAAGTATTCGTTTGGACATCAACATCATTGATGAACATGTCAATATTTGCTGGAAATACAGCGATTAGTAGAAGGAGAAGTCCCCAAGCCCCTAAACGCCGAAATTTAGAACTTATGAGCATAAGACCTAACACGATTTCTGCACCACCGGACGCAAGATTAGCGAACGTTGCAAACCGGAACCAGGTCGGAACAATCGCTTCAAAAAAATCTTGATCCATAAAGTGATAGATACCAACCAAAACAAAAGCAGTTCCAATAATAGTTGCTTCAATATTTAATCTATTTATTTTAAGAAAGTCCCACATCTTGAATTATTTCCCTGTTTCTTGGTTTGAAGGGAAATCATCCCAAACGCACATATCGGTTGTCCCAAAAACAGATTTTCTCCGCTTCGCCACAAAATCATATACAGCATCTCTAACAAATCTAGGAACTAACCATATAACAAACGAAATAAATCGGTACGGAAATCTCATAAGCCCAAGACAATTGATGACAGCGGACGATTTTGTTTTTATAGATTCATGATTAACAAAATACACAGTGTCCAATTTTTGGAGTTCAGTGGGGAAAGTCGAAATCATTGCTTGCCCTACTTCACTCTCGATCCCAAAGAATTGAGCACCCTTTTTATCACGAAGTCTTCTGTGCATGAAACCAGCGAATTTATTGCATAAACCGCATTCTCCATCAAGCAAAATAGACGGTTTGTTTATTTCATCATCCAGATAATTCATTCTTTTGTTATATCAAGATTACGCATTGAGGAGACCACCATCAATAACATACGATGAGCCAGTGATATAAGTAGCTTCATCTGATGCTAGAAAAGCTACCAAACTAGCTACTTCAGCTGCCTCCCCATATCTTCCCAACGGCGTCTTTTCACTCACAGCTTTCACATACTCTTCCGGATTATCAGGAATAGTTTGTTCCTCAATTGATCGCATCATCCTTGTATTGATAACACCTGGGCATACGGCATTGACACGGATACCAGCTGGGGCAAGTTCAATAGAGGCTGACTTTGTCATTCCTATAACAGCATGTTTGCTCGCTCCATATGCAATTAACGACGGTGTCGCCATCAAGCCAGCTGCTGACGCTGTGTTAATGATTGCCCCACCACCACTTTTTCTCATGGCATCAGCACAATTTCGCATGCCCAACCAAACACCTTTTATGTTCACTTGCATAACACGATCAAAGATATCTTCGTCGTATTCTTCCAATGAAGAAATATTTCCTTCAATACCAGCGTTGTTAAAAAGTGTGTCCACATGGCCGAAGGCTTCCATTGTCTTATCAATATAGTTTTTAACGTCAGCATCTTTCGATACATCAGCTTCGATTGTGATCACGTTACCAGAGCCGCTATCCAATGACTGTGAAAATGTATTCAACTCATTTTTGCTTAAATCTACAAGAGCAACATTTGCTCCCTCATTATGAAAGCGAGTGGAAGTAGCACGCCCAAGTCCACCAGTTGCCCCTGTAATAATTACTGATCTTCCAGCGAATCTCATGAATAGCCCCTAATGAACAGACCTTATCTTAAAGCGTTCCATCGTCAAGTTTGGTAAGAATTTCAGATGCGCGAATCTTAACTTCAGGTAGGTCAGATAAACGTCGCAATCCTCCAAACTGTTGACCCATACGAGGATTGCCAGATAATTGATTCTCGTTGCGTTCTAGAAAATCCCAATAAAGCGTTGTGAACGGACACGCATCATTTCCGGTTCTTTTTTTGGGATCATAAACGCAACTCGAGCAATAATCACTCATTCGATTCACGTATGCCCCACCTGAGGCATATGGTTTTGTTGCCATTTTCCCTCCGTCAGCATACGTAGCCATACCAATCACATTCGGCATCATTACCCATTCAGCACCATCTATAAACCGGGACCACATCCAATTAGTCATTTCTTGAGGATTAATGCCACTCGTTAAACTTAAATTCCCAAACAACATTAAGCGTTCAATGTGATGGGTGTAGGCGTATTCGTATAAATGATTCATGGCTCCATTTATGCATGACATATTGGTTGATTCTTTTTCAAGAAATGCTGGAGGGATACTTCTTTCAGCCTTTAAGAAATTTTCAGACTTGTACTCTGGCATCCACAGCCAGTACAGGCCCCATACATATTCACGCCATCCGATTACTTGGCGAATAAAGCCTTCAGCACTATTAATAGGAGCATCACCATTTTTGTAAGATTGCTCAACTGCTCGCACGACTTCCATTGGATGTAACAAACCAATATTTAAGGATGAACTAAGAACAGAATGAGCGAGTTTCCATTCGTTTCCCAACATCGCATCTTCGAACGGACCAAACGCGGTTAACGCACCGGTCACAAATTCATCCAGACGGATAAGGGCTTGTTTTCTAGTCACTGGCCATATACCTCTAGGGGCAGCTCCCCAAAAGTCATCAAGATTTTGCAGTATTTCATCGTCAATATCATCTTGTTTGAATAACGTTATTGAGGGCCATTCTCTTCCGTCACGAGGAGGGCGTTCGCGATTGTCATGATCAAAATTCCATTTACCTTCACATGGAGATGACCCTTCCATCAAGATATCGAGACGCTTTCGTTGCCACCGATAAAAATCTTCCATTTTGAATTTAGTCTTATTCAATGTCCACTCAGCGAAATCTTCATAGTGGCATAGGAATTGGTTATTCCTCACCAGATCAATGTTTAGTCTTTCAAGGACTTGTTTCCCGTTCCAGTTCATCGGCTCCATAGCGATAACGGAGGTAGCTCCGTATTCTTTTTTATGAGCTACAACTCCTTTTTCCAGATTCTTAGCTTTCCGGTAGTCAATTTCAAAGCCCTCGTCCTTAAGATCTTGAGCAAAGTGCTTCATAGCTGAACGCAGCAAGTGAACCTTTTGTTTGTGCCACTGCTTATTCGAAAATTTATCGGTAATTTCGACGAAGAGAATTCTTGTATCTTCAGGTGCCCTCTCAGAAAGAGAAGCAATATTTCTGTTGATCTGATCACCCAAAATAAGTACTGTCGATTTTAGGTTTTGCTGTGTAGTTTTCACTTTTATAGTCTGCATCTAAAATAAATGATTGAACCATGAAACAGCTGGAATGAGTGGTTAAATTCGTCACAGCTAGACAAGTCAAATCTTTATCTAAGTAGATTTAAATAGTGTTCATCGCCTACTCTCACCTCATAGCTACCGTATTTATGGCTGGTTTAATCTGGTTCGTTCAGGTTGTTCATTACCCTTTGTTTCATAAGGTCTCACTCGAATCATCGGTCGAATACGCGAATGAACACCAGACACGAACTGCATGGGTTGTTGGCCTACCAATGTTGGTTGAAGGAGTTACTACCGTATGGCTTTTCTTTGATCCGGTCGGAAGCAGAACACTTCCTCTCATAGGTGGACTTATTTTGCTGAAGGTTCATCTTTCAACTATTTTCCTTCAAGTTCCTCACCACGGAAAATTAACAGGCGGGTATAACCAAGACACGGTTACGAAACTGATCAGATCAAATTGGGTGCGGACAATAGGATGGTCCGCTCGGGCAGGTATCGCATTGGCGATTGTAGCGTAAGGAAACTATGGATATTTCTTTATCTAATATGGCCGACTCTGAAGTGAAGAAAGCAGTTATGGTTCAGCATTGGAGTGATCTTGTATTTGTTCATTGGAGATATCCTGTAGAAGTCGTACAAGCTCTTCTTCCAGAAGGCGTAGAGGTTGAACAGTTCGATGGAACGGCGTGGGTGGGTTTAATCCCATTTCATATGAATGATCTTGGCTTTCCGCTGCTTCACCCGCTTCCATATGTTGGATCATTTCCAGAAGTTAATGTTAGAACGTATGTCAGATGCGGTGATTATTCAGGAGTTTGGTTCTTCTCATTAGATATCAATAAAATCTTGCCGACAGTAACGGCAAGAACTGTGTATGAAATTCCGTACTGCTATGGAAATGTTAGCCATACAAAAGCAGGCAATTTTTTAACAACAACAGTTTCACGGAAATGGCCTACCCCCGCAGTAGGTTCAAAAATTGTTGCTGAGAAGATGGAACCGACAGATGGTGAACTCGAGCGTTTTTTAACAGCACGATGGGGGCTAGTAACTAAGTCAAAACGAAATAAATTCCTTTGGGCGCAAGTCCATCATCCCCCATGGGAACTCTATAAGGCACAACTGCTTCACCTTGATGACACTCTTGTAACTGCTGCTGGTCTGCCAGAGCCTGAGGGAATTCCCCATGTTATGTATTCTGAAGGAGTTCCTGTTCGAATAGGATGGCCCAAAAAAATAGTAACTGCTTCTTAAGCATCAGCTGGAATTGAAACTGTGTAGGTATCGCGTCCGCTCTTCAGCACAGTTCCCGGCAGATGTTCTGTGGGTTCGTTATCAACAACAGTTGGAATCCCATTAACAAACACTCTGTGCATACCTTCAACATCTGCATAGAGACGTCCTTCACCACCTGGAAGGTCCTTTAAAAGAATAACCTCACCTGAATTAATGGTCTCAGGATTAAAGATGACAATATCTGCAAAATTCCCTTCTTTGAGGATTCCACGGTCGCGTAGTCCAAATAATTCGGCAGGTACTTGTGTAATATGATGAATTGTTTCCTCAATAGAAATAAGAGACTTTCCGTGAAGGCTATCATGTAGCCAACTTGTTGTGTAAGGGGCCCCCGACATGCGATCTAAGTGAGCGCCTGCATCTGAACCACCAATCATGACATCAGGGTGTTTCCAAGCTTCTGTTCGCATATGCCAACTTGCAGGATCGTCATCAGTTGGGCCTGGCCACAACACAGTTTTCAACTCATCTTCGAGCACGATATCTAACAAGCAGTAGAAATCACGTACACCACGTTCTAACGCTATTTCTCCTACGGTTCTCCCTTTCAACCCTTCATTTTTGGTTGAATACGTGTCGCCAATAATGTAGCGACCCCAACCAGTTAGACGGCTAAACACTCCAGCATCCGGGGAGGCAGCTCGTTCTTCCATAAATCTTCGGGTAACAGGATCACGTAACTTTTCCATGCGTTCCTCAATAGGAAGTCCGAGAATCGGACCCCAATCAGGCATCATATTTAACCCACAATAAGTAAAGAAACTCATATTCATTCCAACGAGAACCGGCATTGTTAGCGCAACAACTCTCGCCCCCTTTTCAGTGCAAGTTTCCAATGCTTTCAATTGATTTTTATAATCAGAAGGCCGAGCAGAATCAACCGTCAACACATTCCAATTCAAGGGTCTTCTTCCCGCTAGAGACATGTTGGCCATCAAGTCAACCTCATCGTCAGTAAAACCATTTAAACAACCGTCACTTGCCCACTCCAATGTTGTTCCTTCGTGAGCTGCGACAACGCTACAAAGAGCAAGAAGTTCTTCTTCGGATGCGACCCTGCTAGGAACCGGATCTCCGTTACCATCGTTGTGCGTAAAGGCACGTGTCGTAGAAAATCCAAGACCGCCTTCTTCAATGCATTTATCCAATAGTGATTTCATTTCCATTACTTGTTCAGATGTGGCGATTTCCTTTGTTGCATCTGAGCCCATTACTGCTAGCCGCAGAGCGCAGTGCCCCACCATGGTGGCGACATTCAAACCAATGTTCCCTTCAAGCTTGGATAGGTACTCGCCGTAACTATTCCAATCCCAACTGACTCCTGTTTCGAGTGCCTCAAGGGGCATTCCTTCAACTTTCACCATCATGCGTCGCAAATAGTCAGCGTCGTCTTCGTTATTAACCGGAGCTAAGGTAAAGCCACAATTTCCCATAACAGCGCTTGTTACACCATGAAGGTTTGAGGGTGTGGCTCGAGGATCCCAGAAAAGCTGAGCATCATAATGTGTATGGGGGTCCACAAAACCTGGAGTCACAATAAAGCCAGTTGCATCAATAATTTCTTTTGCTTCTTCAGTAATTGCTCCGATAGCGACTATACGGTCTTCTTTTATTGCTATATCAGCTTGAAATCCTTCAGATCCTGTTCCATCAATAACCGTGCCGTTTTTAATCAGATAATCAAACATTTGATCTACTTTCGTAACCTTTAATTGTGGGGCAGAAGAACTGTTCGAGCTTCCGTTCCTGATTTCATGGCATCAAAAGCATCTTGGATACCGTCAAGCCCTGCAGTATTTGAAATCATTTCATCTAATTTTAGTTTCCCCCGCATATAAAGATCTGCCAGCATGGGGAAGTCCTTCCGAGGTTTAGCCCCACCTGCTCGGATGCCCATTAATTGCTTATTTTGATGGAGGCTTTGGAAGCCGTATGTGACGGTTGCAGTTAAGTCAGGCACTCCAACAGCACACACATTTCCGCCTGCTCGAGTCATATTAATTGCATCATTCAATAGGCCAGTATGTCCGACAACTTCAAATGAATGATGAGCACCGAGTGGAAGTACTTCCTTAACAGCTGCGACTGCATCAAAATCATCATCTTGTGAAACAATAAAGTCAGTTGCTCCAAAGTCACGAGCTAACGACTCCTTTTGTGGAACTCTATCGATAGCTACTATTTGACTGGCCCCAACTAAATTTGCTGCTTGAATAACATTTAGGCCGACGCCACCGGCACCAATTACGACTACCGTGTCACCGATTTGAACTTTTGCTCGGTTAAAGACCGCTCCTGCTCCTGTGATAACACCGCATCCTATAAGTGAAGCTGAAGCTAGAGGCATTTCTTTTGGAATCGGTATGCACTGATTCTCATTAACAATTGTCTCTTGAACGAAGGCTCCAATGTTCGCAAAGTTATACAGCAGTTGTTCTCCCTCTTGGTATGGCTGCGTTAATCCGCCCATTCCGCCGTTTCGACAATTTCCTGGATGACCATCTTCACATTCTGGACAGTGACCACAGTTTCCAAAAGTTGACAGAATGACATGGTCGCCTTTTTGGCAATATGTCACAGCAGAACCGACTTCGACAACAATTCCTGCAGCTTCATGTCCGGGAATAAGCGGTGTTGGCATGTAATACTTCCCATGAACACAACTAAGGTCCGATCCGCAGACACCTGCGGCATGTATTTCGACTCTTACCTGACGAGGGGATAGGTCGTTTACCAATTCCACACCATCTGAAAGCCGTATACTATCTTCTGTTGTTCCTTCAAGAATAAGTCCCTGCATGTTCTCCATCACCTACATTTTGTATACATATCGATCTATCGTATGTGTTTCTTAATTCAACAGTAATAAAAAGTACGCAGGAATACGAATATAAGACTTTGTTTCTAGTTCGCTCTATGACTTAATCTCCCATATCGTATGGAGAACTGAGGAAAGGGAAACAATGGGAAAGAACGTTGTTGTATGGGGAACTGGGAATGTAGGACGCCCAGCTATCAGATCTGTTGTATCTAATCAAGATTTAAATCTTGTTGGTGTTCTCGTTAGCAATCCAGAAAAAGTAGGTCAAGACGCAGGGAATCTCGCTGGTATTAACAAAACGGGAGTTACTGCGACCAACAATTTAGATGAAGTTTTAGAAGAGGCTGTTGACGCTGTCGTCTATACCGTAAATGCTGACTTTAGACCCATGGAATCACTAGATGAGGTTGAAGACTTATTGCGTAGAGGTATCAATGTCGTGACGACTAGCTTCTATCCCATGTATCATCCACCATCAATGCCTGAGGATCTAAAGCAACGATTTGATGCTGCTTGCTCAGATGGGAAAGCATCAATTTTCGCTTCGGGTATTGATCCAGGTTGGACTTGTGACATCCTCCCGTTACTGCTCAGTGGAGTCAGTGCTGACATAACTGAGATTAGATCTCAAGAACTCATGAACTATGCGTTATATGACCAGCCTGACGCAGTCAGAAATCTTGTTGGTTTCGGGATGTCAATGGATCAAACACCTCCAATGGTTTTAGATTTTTCACTTCAAATGGTTTGGGGACCAGAAATTAGAATCCTCGCAGACGGATTAGGCGTTGAACTCGATGAGATACGCACAGCTGTTGAAAAGCGCCCCCTAGAGAGAACTATCCACGTTGATGGAATGGGAGAATTTGAAGAAGGAACAATCGGAGCTTTACGTTTTGAAATTCAAGGAATCGTTAATGGCGAAAAACTTCTCGTCATGGAACACATAACAAGAATTGATGATGATTGCGCTCCCGATTGGCCATACCCACCCACTGGGCAAGGATCACATCAAGTACAAATAACAGGGAAACCCTCACTCCAAGTAACTGTCCATGGCGAGGAACATGGAGAGCGAGGAGCAGCTGGTGGCGGAAATGGAACTGCTGCGAACCGAATCGTGAATGCTATTCCAGCCGTATGCCAATCAACCCCAGGGGTGTTACACCCTCTTGATATTTCTCCTCTTCGCTTAGGGGCACAGATCCGACCATAAGGTAAGCATCATGAAACCAGAAAATTCCTTGACCGACTTAACCGGAAAAGTTGTCGCTATAACTGGGGGCAGCAGAGGGATAGGGAAAGCGATAGCTCTTGCATTTTCTCGATGTGGAGCCAATGTCGTCATAGCAAGCCGTAAAGAAGAGAATTGTACAGCATTAGCGCAACACATTACAGAGACGACCGGAGTTCAAGCGTTACCAGTTGCTTGCCATGTTGGTCAATGGGATCAATGCGATGATTTATTTACTAAGGTCTATAATCATTTTGGGAAATGTGATGTCCTTATCAATAATGCTGGCATGTCTCCTCTTTACAAATCTCTCCCAGATGTCTCACAAGACCTTTTTGACAAAGTGGTAAATGTTAATCTCCGTGGCCCGTTTCGGCTATCAGCATTATTTGGTCAACAAATGTTTGACGATAGAAAAGGTTCCATCATCAACGTGAGTTCTATTGCGGCTGCGCAACCATCACCACATGAAGTGCCTTACGGTGCAGCCAAAGCAGGGCTCCATTCATTAACGAAGTCTTTCTCTCGTGCTTATGCCCCACATGTACGCGTTAATTGCATAATGCCTGGACCTTTCCTTACCGACATCAGCGAAGCATGGTCTGATACCACTCTTGAATCATTAAAAAAACTGCCCTTGGGAAGGGGAGGAGAACCGGAAGAGATAGTTGGAGCAGCATTATATTTCGCAAGCGAGGCGAGTTCTTTTACAACAGGAGCTGTCTTGAAGATCGATGGTGGGTCAGTTGCATCAACCTCATAATTAAAGTTTTTTTGGGCGGTTCACAAAACGCTTTGCTTCTGGTGAGAAAAACCACCCCCCTCCAGCGTGCGTACCGCCATCTACTGGAATATTGTGACCTGTTACAAAAGATGAGAAGTCACTTGCTAAAAATAAAGCTACGCGTGCTTGATCTTCAGGCCAACCTAACCTGCCGACGGGAGCCCACGATTCCCATAAGTTTTCAACATCTTCGTAACCAGAAATATAATCAACCTGTTTTGTTTGAGTAATATCAACACCCATACCGTTGACTCTGATTCTATTCCTCCCATAACTAGCGGCGAGGCACGTAGAAAAATGGTTAACAGCAGCTTTCATAGCTCCATACACGGGATCACCTGGGTAGGCTCTCATCCCTTCAACAGAATGCACATTGATTATCGATCCACCTCCTGAGTCAATCATGGGTTGGAGGAACGCGTGAGTTACAAGAAAAACATGATGAAGATTAATGTCGTACATCTTTTTCCAAGATTCTGGAGACGAATCAAGAAATCTAACAAGTGGACGATAGTCCCCAACATTGTTTACCAAAACATCAATAGAGCCATGTCGCTCAATAACTGATTGTCGAAACTCTTCAACATGCTTTTCGTCTGTGACGTCAGCAATGTGCCCATGTGCGTGACCACCAAGGGCACGTATACCCTCAACGGTTTCATTTAACAATGAATCATCATGGTCCACTATTTCTACGAATGCTCCATGAGCAGCAAACAGTGAACTAATCCCTTTCCCGATTCCATCAGCTCCGCCAGTAACTACTGCAATTTTGCCACCCAATAAATTAGACCAATCTTCAATCACGGGGACATTGTCAACATTTTGTGATGTCACTGGTGCCTCCTGAAATTATCCGAGGGGAAATACGACATCGGGAAGAGGGTGACGATAAAGTTTTGCAGCGTTTTCAGAACACATCATCCGTAACTCGTCTGCTGGAATATGCCCCCACACGTCATGAATCACTTTTTGCGTATGTGGCCATGTCCCATCGCCGTGTGGATAGTCAGTTTCAACACAAATATTTTCCACTCCAATTACGTCACGAGTATCTATTGTTGACGGGTCATCTAATGTACAGAACCAAAAGTTTCGACGTAAAACATCGGCTGGGCGTTCATCCCAACCCAATCCATATCCAGATCGATCAATAATATTATCTAAACGGTCAATCAACATAGCGACCCAACCAATGCCGCCTTCAGACATAGCAATTTTTAAATTTGGAAAACGAACAGGGTACTCGCTCCATAACCAATGGGCGCAGGCTCCTAGTGATAACTGACCAAATAAGGTTGCCCCAATTTGTAAAGCAGGCGCTCCAGGAGCAAAAGGAGTCATCCCAGAACTTCCAACATGAAGAGAAATAACCGTTTCTGTTTCTTCACAGGCCTGCATGATTGGATCCCAGAAGTCCCTTTCCCACAGGTTCGGGAATCCAACATTGTGAGGCATTTCCGGAAGAGTAACGGAAACAAACCCACGTTCGGCGTTTCTTCGAATCTCGCGAACTGCTTCAGCGCTATCCCCTAAGTATGTAATTCCGCCCGGAATGACTCGTTCCGGGTATTTGGAATACCATTCGGTAAAGAGCCAATCATTCCACGCGCGAACAGCATCAATACCAACTTCACGGTTTGAAGCTTTAGCGAAAACAGTTCCGCAGAACCCAGTTATTTGTGATGGGAAATTAAGCATTGCCCAAATCCCACCCAAATCCATATCTTTAATACGAGCATCAATGTCATAACAACCTGGTCGCATCTGATCAAACCTAAAAGGTTCTAAACTAACCGTTTCAGGTTTTCGTCCTGCGACAGCGTTCATTCCCACCTGACTGTACGTTGCGCCTTCGAATTCCCATACCTGATGTCCATTCTCTGTCTCAATCAGTTGGGGGCCAAAATCCCGGAGATTAGGTTGCATATATTCTTGAAACAGATGAGGAGGTTCAACGACATGGTCATCTACGGATATGACGGTGTAACGAACGTCTGTGGGTTCCGGATCTGGGAGAAATAGATCTGAATCTAACGATATTGTCATCATGTGCTCCTATAACAAAAGCTTTATCTCTTTGTAAATATACAAGTTATATAACTAACCCTAGAATTTTTCTATGAAGGAGAAAAGATGAGCGACAGAAAAATAGCATTTGTTACTGGAGCGAGCAGAGGAATCGGTAGAGCCTGTGCTGTATCTCTTGCTAAAGCAGGTTATGACGTTGCTGTTTCAGCACGTACCTTGGTTGATGGAAGTGCACGACTAGATGATGGAGTCACTCCCGTCCCTGGAGGACTCGATACAACAGTTGATCAGATTGTCGAAATGGGGCAGCAAGGTATAGCAATCGAGATGGATCTGATGGATAGGGCATCGGTTCTTCAAGCTGCTGATATTGCGTATGAGCATTTTGGCCGAATAGATGTGCTTCTAAATAACGCTATCTATCAAGGACCAGGCGCAATGCTGACTATTGAGCAACTTGATGATGAACACGTCAAACAATTATTTGAAGGGAACTTATTTGCCCAATTAGCATTAATTCAGCATTTATTACCCCGCTTTATCAAGCAAGGAGGAGCAACAGTTGTAAACATGATTTCAGCAACAGCATTCAAAAATCCTCCAGGGAAAATAGGGGCAGGTGGTTGGGGTGTTGGATATGCAATGACCAAAGCAGCTTTTGAACGACTCGCACCACTACTTATGATTGAACACGGCGACGACGGAATCATTACCTACAATATTGACCCAGGGCATGTCATCACAGAACGCCAAAAGGCAAAAC
>MDTC01185850.1_pt1 | contig 14896 bp, 16 predicted proteins | sample 811181 | NCBI WGS metagenome assembly MDTC01 (sample SAMN05326644, study PRJNA326480) | marine metagenome | isolation source: seawater | place: Pacific Ocean: North | collected 2011 | reverse complement strand
TACTAAAAATAGTTTTGATTCCGCTCCTTGTGCTATTAGTTTCATATTAAAACTAGCCCCGCCAGGATTCGAACCTGGGTCCCAAGGCCCAGAACCTCATATGCTTGACCGCTACACTACAGGGCTGTACAATAAAGAAAAATAGGATGTATTTTAATATGTTTGGATAAGAATTATGCAGTTTGTTCTGTTTTTTCCTTACTTTCTGTATCTTTTGTCTCTTTTTGCTCTGGTTTTTCTTTCTGAGAAGCTTCTTTATTTTCTTTTGCTTCTTCTGGTTTCTTTTCTTCTTTCTGTGCCTCTTTGCCTTCTTTTACTTTCTCTCCTTCTTTGCTCTCTTCAACTTTTTTCGCTGGTCTTTCCTTCTTCTCAGTTTTTGCCTTGCTTTTAACCTGTTCCTTCTTCTCTAAATCCACTATTTCCATTGACCCTATTTCACACATCCTTAATGGGTAAATTTTACTCAAAGTCTTTTTTAAAGAATTTTGCAATTTGTGGGTTACCAAATCATTAATAAGATTATCATAGCTAATAGAACTTATATGCTTTACAAGTAAATCCTGGGCATTTCTCCTCATCCTTGTTGCAACAGAACCTGTTGTTGATGATCTTGTAATCAATAATGGTTTAAGCTGAATAGTTTTATTATCTGATGTCTTGCACGGAAACGACATACTTATTTTCTCAATATTCCTTCTAATCAATCTTTTTATTGATGACTGGACCATGTAATAGCCAACAACGTTAGTAATTGCTTTGCCATCCTGCACATCAAAAACTTCAAAGTGGATGTTTACATTCTGCCTTTTTACATCACTAGTCAGGCTCATAAGGTTTGCAGTAACGCCTTTTCCAATCATTTGCTCCGGATCATAAACATGAGTTTCTCCTAAAACAGCACTCTGAAATATTTTTGGAGCTAGAATAGGGTGCCATTCCTTCTTCAGTATTTTCGCTTTTGCCATTTCTAATCTCGGAATAAATACGGGTTTAAAAAGCTTATGTATTTATTTATACTTAACCTTCAAGACCAATATAGTCAAACCAAAAAACAATAATAATACATTTGTCAAAATAACCGGAAAGCTTTCAATCATAATCCCGTATATCAGCCACAAGGTTCCTCCAATATTAAAGACAATCCACATCAATAAAGACAAATCTTTAGTTTCTTTAGTTTTTAATATTTTAATGACTTGTGGTAAGAAAGCTGAAATTGTTGCTGTACTTGCAACGTAACCGATAATAGTAGCTAAATCTGCCATCCTTAAACATCCAAATTAGCAACTTCCTTTGCATGCTGCTGTATGAAATCTCTTCTTGGCTCTACCTGGTCACCCATAAGTATTGTGAATATTTTATCAGCTTCAACTGCATCTTCTAAACTCACTTGCAATAGTGTCCTGTTTTCCGGGTCCATTGTTGTTTCCCACAATTGCTTGGGATTCATCTCCCCTAATCCTTTATATCTCTGCATAGAAACATTGTCTCTGCCAATTTCCTCAAGCAATTTCTCTAACTGGGCATCAGTATAAACATAATGGATTTTTTTGTTCTTGGTAATCTTGAATAATGGTGGTTGAGCTATGTAAATATAACCTGAAGTGATTAAAGAGTTCATATACCTGTAAATGAATGTCAGCAATAATGTTCTTATATGCGCGCCATCAACATCCGCATCTGTCATGATTATTATCTTATGGTACCTTAACCTGCTGATGTCATATTCTTCAGATATTCCGGCGCCTAAGGCAGTTATCAAAGTAGTTATTTGTTCATTCTCGAAAATTTTATTCAGCCTTGCTTTCTCGACATTCAGTATTTTTCCCCTTAACGGTAAAATAGCCTGGAAATTCCTGTTTCTTCCTTGCTTTGCTGAACCTCCAGCTGAATCTCCTTCAACAATATAAATTTCACATTTAGCAGGGTCCTTTTCTGAACAATCAGATAGTTTTCCAGGTAATGAATGACTGTTTAATGCGCCTTTCCTTCTTGTTAAATCACGAGCTTTTGCAGCTGCCTCTCTTGCTTTTGCTGAATTTATGCATTTATCCACAATAAGTTTTGCTATCTTAGGATTTTCCTCAAAAAATATCCCTAGGTTTTCATTTACTAAACTTTCTACAATACCCCTAACTTCAGAATTGCCAAGTTTTGTTTTAGTCTGGCCCTCAAATTGAGGTTCCTGCAGCTGGACAGACACAACTGTAGTTAATCCTTCCCTTGAGTCATCACTTGAAAGCTTTACATCATTGATCTTTAATTTCTCTGCATAGTTGTTCATTGTTCTTGTCAATGCAGTTTTAAATCCACTTAAATGTGAACCTCCTTCGTGAGTATTTATGTTGTTGGCAAAAGTAAAGATATTCTCTTGGTAACCTACATTATACTGCATAGCAACTTCCACCTTAACCATATTCTTTTCCTTTTCAAAATATATTACCTTATGCAAGGGGTTTTTGTTTTTATTCAGAAATTCAACAAAGCTTACAATACCACCATCATAATGGAATTCCTGCTTTTTGCCAGTCCTTTCATCAAACAATGTTACATGGATTCCTTTATTCAAAAAAGCCAACTCTCTTAACCTGCTGGATAAAGTTTCAAAATGAAATTCTGTTTCTGAGAAAATTTCAGGATCCGGCAAAAATGTTACTTTTGTCCCTGTATCATCGCATTCCCCTATTACCTTAAGTTCGGTTATAGTATTTCCTTGAGCATATTTTTGCTGATATATTTTCTTGTCTCTCTTGACTTCCACAGTTAATTCTTTTGATAAAGCGTTTGTTACAGAAATACCAACTCCATGCAAGCCACCAGAAACCTTGTATGTATTTTTGTCAAATTTTCCCCCTGCATGCAATTTAGTCATTACAATTTCCACAGCAGGCTTATTGTATTTTGGATGCATGCCAACAGGTATGCCCCTCCCATTATCTATTACTGTCACAGAATTGTTTTTGTGTATAATTACAATAATCTTATCGCAAAAACCAGCCAGAGCTTCATCTATGCTATTATCCACAGCCTCAAAAACAAGATGATGCAATCCTCTTAATCCAGTGCTGCCTATATACATTGCAGGCCTTTTCCTTACAGCACTCAAACCAGTAAGAACTTGAATGTCTTTTGCACCATATTCATCTTTGTTGTCTTCCATTTTGCTTTAGTTTTTGGACTAAATATTTGCTATTTCAAATGAAAAATATTTACCAGATTTATGCCCTCAACGGTATAAAGATTAGTGTCAATATTATATAAACCTTTCGCTCCATTTCACCGTCGAGAAAAATGGTTTTTTTGTCAAAATAATGCTATTTATTTACAATATGGAAAATAAATGGAATAAAACCGCACACAAAACCTTTAAATAAACCTCAGATTTCTAAAAACTACATGGAAAACCAACCAGGACCTCCAAAAGAACTAAAGCAGATAAACGAAGTAGTCTGGGAACTTCCAATTACATACAAAAAAGGAATGAAAGTTCCTGCAAGAATTTATGGAACAAAGAAAATAGTTGATGCAATGGATCCTGGTGTTTTCAATCAAGTTACTAATGTTGCATGCTTGCCCGGAATCCAAAAATATTCATATTGCATGCCTGACGGCCATTGGGGCTATGGGTTTCCTATTGGAGGAGTTGCAGCCTTCGACACAGAAACAGGAGTCATTTCTCCAGGAGGCATAGGTTTTGACATAAACTGCGGTATGAGATTAGTCACAACAAACTTAACAATAAAAGAAGTCCAGCCAAAACTCAAAGAATTAATTGACAATTTCTTCAAAACAGTACCTTCAGGCGTTGGAAGCAAAGGTTTTGTTAAAGTTGACCAAAAGCAATTTGAAGAAATAATGATAGATGGAAGCAAATGGTGCACTGAAAATGGTTATGGCTGGAAGCAGGATTTAGAAAGAACAGAAGGTCATGGAAAAATTGACTGGGCAGACCCTAAAAAAGTAAGTGACAAAGCTAAACAAAGGGGAATTAAGCAACTTGGAACTTTAGGCTCTGGAAACCATTATCTGGAAGTTCAGGTTGCGCATGCAGAAAATATTATTGAGCCGGAATTAGCAAAAAAATTCGGCATCCATTCTAAAGATCAAGTTGTTATAATGGTTCATTGCGGTTCTAGAGGTTTCGGCCACCAAATCGGAACTGATTATTTAAGAACATTTGCCAGCGCAATGAAAAAATACAATATACCCTTATATGACAGAGAATTAGCTTGCGCTCCTTTTTCAAGCGATGAAGGCCAGGATTATTACAAAGCTATGGCATGCGCTGCAAACATGGCATTTGCAAACAGACAAGTTATTTTGCACAGGATAAGAGAAGGTTTCTCTAAAGTTTTCAATAAAAGCGCAGAAGAACTGGAAATGAATTTAGTATATGATGTTGCGCATAATATCGCAAAAGTTGAAGAACATGTAATTGATGGAAAGAAAAAGGATCTTGTAGTCCATAGGAAAGGTTCAACACGTGCATTTCCACCAAACCATAATGAACTTCCAAAAATTTATCAGGAAACAGGCCAACCGGTTATTATTGGAGGCTCTATGGAAACAGGATCATACCTCCTTGCAGGAACTGAAAAAGCTATGACAGAGACTTTTGGCTCAACAGCGCATGGTTCCGGCCGTACAATGTCGCGTGCAGCAGCAAAAAGACAAGTAAGGGGAGACAAGCTGCAAAAAGATATGGAAAATAAAGGAATTTATGTAAAAGCTTCATCAATGTCAGGTCTTGCAGAAGAAGCTGGATTGGCTTACAAAGATATTAATGACGTTGTTGAAAGCTTAAAGATTGCAGGAATTTCAAAACCAGTTGTTCAACTAAAGCCTGTAGGAAACGTCAAAGGATAATGAAAAAATACAAAATTCTTGAAGATGTTGCAATTGCTGACATTGCATTTGAAATATACGGTAAAAACTTAAACGAACTGTTCGAAAATGCAGCATTAGCAATATTTGAAGAAAGTGCTGATTTAAAAAATGTTAAAGAAAAAGAGAAAAAAACAATAAAAATAGATTCAGATAAAATTGAAGATTTATTGTTTGATTTTCTCTCTGAAATTTTATTCCTAAAAGACACTTTCTCAATATTATTCAAAAAAAGCAATGTAAAAATAACAGAAAAAGAGGAAAAGTTCTATTTAGACGCAAAGTTATCAGGAGAAAAAATAAACAGAGAAAAACATGAATTAAAGAATGACATCAAAGCAGTAACTTTGCATATGTTTAAAGTTGAGAAAACAAAAAAAGGGTATAAGGCTTTAGTGGTTGTAGATGTATAAATTCTCATAAAAAACCTTAAATACCATAAGAATAATTCTTTCTATATGCCATTAGTAGAATCATTTTCCGGAATAAGAGGAATTCATGATGATGGTTTAGATGAAAAAGTTGCAGCTAGATACGCTTATTCTTACTTTTCATTATTAAAAAACAAATACAAAAATAAAAACCTTAAGATTGTCATTGGCACAGACACAAGGCAATCCAGAGACATACTAAAAAACATTGTTACAGAAGTCCTGAATTGTGATATCATCGATATTGGCATAGCTTCAACACCAATGACAGAGTTTGCAGTAAGGCATTTCAATGCCCATGGAGGTATAATAATAACAGCATCCCATAACGAACCTTACTGGAACGGCTTCAAGTTCCTTGACTATGATGGAGCTGTATTAAGGCCAAAAGACATGGAAACAGTAATTAAAAAATATAGAAATATAAAAAAAATAAACATAAAAAAAATATCAAAAAAGAGAATAATCAAGAAATACAATGAAATAAACAATGCATACATTAGTTATATTCTGAATTTCCTGGATAAGGAAGACAAAGACAAAATAAAAAACTCTAAATTAAAAGTCATTATTGACCCTAATGGCGGTACCGGAATAATTGCCAAACAGATTCTTGAAAAACTCAACATAAAAGTCCATGGAATTAACATGGAACATGGCATCTTCAACAGAACAATAGAGCCTGATGAAGAATCGTTAATTTACCTGGCAAACGAGGTAAGAGACAAAAACTATGATTTTGCTGCTGGCTTTGATTGTGATGCAGATAGAGTAGAAGTAATGACAAGCAAAGGCCTTGTTTCAGGTAATCAATTATTAGCTTTAATCGCAGATGAGATATTAAAAAGCGCAAAAAATAAGGTTATTGTAGTAAATGACGCTACTTCAGGGATTGTAAAAGATATTGCAAAAAAGCATAACGCAGAATACATTGAAACACAAGTTGGAGAGATAAATGTAGTCGATAATATGTATAAATCAAAAGCTCTTATTGGTGGAGAAGGAAGCAGCTCTGGAATCATCATACCAAATTCAAGATGCAGGGACGGCATCTTAACTTTAATCTATTTGTTAAAAATTATGGCTAATAAGGAAAAAAACCTTAATCAATTAATCAAAACATTACCGGAATACTGCTACATAAAGAGAAAAATTAATATTGATTCAAAAAAATACAGTAAAATTAAGGGAAAACTGATAGATTTTTACAGAAAAAAATACAAAGTAAAAGACTCTAAAGAAGGCAGTTTGAAAGTAACTTTAAAAGAAAATTCATTTGTTTGGTTCAGAGTATCAAAAACAGAGTCAAACATATTAAGAATCATTGCAGATTCGCCAAAAAAATCCCGTTCAGAATCAATAATTAATGAGGCTGTAAACTTAATAAAAAACAAGGCCTAATAAAATGCCCAAAGATAATTTATGCAAAAAATGCAGGAAAGAAATGGAGTTTTTACGGGAAGAAATAATTGCAGGAACTAAATATGATATACTAAAATGTAAAAAGTGCCAACGCCAGATAGCAAGGGCAGAAAGTTAAGATTTCTACAACAACCTTTATAAAATTATTATAGTTAGTTAGGATTATGACAAAAGTATATATGCAAACTCATGGCTGCAGTGCCAACTTTGTGGATTCTGAAATAATGATGGGCATTTTGGCAGAAGAAGATTTTAAGCTGGTTGAAGACATGGAAAAGGCTGATGTCATTGTGCTCAATATCTGCACTGTCAAAGGGAATAATATTGCCTTAAAAGAAATAAGAAACTTTACAGAGCAATTCCCTAAAAAAAAATTGATTATTGCCGGATGTATTTCTAAAGATATCGTACCTAGAATAAGAAAAATTAACCAGGATGCGAGCTTGATTAACACCCATAATATTAATAGAATAAGGGATGTAATTGAAGAGGCATTGCAGGGAAATATCTTAGAAGCGCTTACACAGGAAAAAATAATTAAGGCAGATTTGCCAAAAATTAAAGCCAACAAAGTTATTGGAATAATACCAATAGCCTCTGGCTGTTCAGACCATTGCGCTTATTGCTCTGTCAAGCTGATAAAAGGAAATATTTTCTCTTACCCTCAGGAATCTATCATAGACAGCGTAAAAAGAAACATAGACCAAGGTTCTAAAGAAATTTGGCTAACCAGCCAGGATAATGGAGCTTATGGTTTAGACACGGGAAAAAGAAAACTTCCGGACTTGTTGAATGAAATTCTTGATAATGTACAGGGAGATTACAAAATAAGATTAGGGATGATTAATCCAAGGCATGTCATGGCTATGAGTGATGATTTAATCCAAATATACCAGGATGACCGCATATTTAAGTTTCTCCATATCCCTATTGAATCAGGCAACAACGAAATACTGGGGAAAATGAAAAGAAAATACAATGTCCATGAGTTTAAGGAAATCATCGCCAAATTCAGAAGATATGTCAAGGACATCACAATAGCAACTGACATGATTGTTGGCTTTCCAGATGAAACAGAACTGCAATTCCAGGATTCTTTGCACTTAATCCAGGATATAAAGCCGGATGCTGTCAACATTGCAAGGTTTTCTTCAAGACCGCATACCGCAGCAGCAAGAATGAAGCAAGTTCCAGGCAATATAAAAAAAGAGAGGAGCAAAGTCCTGACAGAGCTTTACATAAATACTGCCCTAAAGAAAAACAAAGCATGGCTTGGGTGGACAGGCAAAGTCATAATTGATGAAGTTGGAAAGGATAAAACCTGGGTTGGAAGGAATTTTGCATACAAACCAATAATTTTAAAGGGAAAATTTAATTTAGGCCAGGAAGTAGAAGTTAAAATAAAAGACTGCAGTGCTTATGACCTAAAAGCAAATGTATTGTAAAAATTTATAAACTTGTGTAGTTACTAATTTTCTATGGTCAAAAAAACGAAAATTTTGCTCGTAATAGGCGATGATAAGGATTTTGATACATATATCAAGTTTATAAATCAAAAAAGGTTCTTTTATGGCAGCAAAGTAGAAGTCAAACATGTAGATTATTTATCAGTATTAAAGAAAAAGCTGCCACATATAGCATCTAAGCAAATAATAATTTTCCCTTGTTTCCCTTTTGAATACTGGGACAAGTACATCGAACCGAAAAATTACCGTGGAGTTTATGGTAACAAAAGCTTTTACACCAAGTTCGTCAAGTTCTGGAAAGTCATTGAACAAATTATTGAAAAAGAATATAAGGGAAAAAATATTGTTTACATAAACCATCCAAAAAATCTGGCAAAAGACCGTGATAAGGAACTAACCAAGAAATTAGTTTCTAAATCCAGAGTTATGGTGCCTCAAACATTTTATTGCAAATCTACAAAAGATATACTTGGATTAATGGAGCATGGCTACAAACTCTTTATCAAGGTAAGATTTGGTTCCATGGGCAAGGGGATAACTTGTTTAGAGAAAGGCAGATGGCTTACAAACTTCCGCTTCAGGAACAGCAAGATTGTCAGCAGGAAATCAGATTATGGCTGGAAATTTATTGAGATTACCAATAAACCTTCTTTTTTGAAGCAATTGCTCAAACAGGACATACTGATTGAGGAAGCAATAAATCCTTTGCTAATACAGGGAAGAAAATTCGATTTAAGGATGTATGTTTATAGAGACAAAGTATTATATATTTACGGCCGAAGCAATGATGCAGAGGCTGTTACAACAAACATTTCCCAGGGAGCAAAAGGGGAAAAAGCAAGCTTCGTCAACTTATTGCCAAAAAAGCAGCTTGAAGCAGCAAAGAAAGCCGCAATCAAGTCAATTAAAGCTCTTGGATTAAAGTTTGGCGGCGTGGATATAATGTTGTGCGCTGACAAAAAAAGTGCTATGTTTATTGAAGTTAATACCTTTCCAGGATTTCCAAAAGTAAAAAGATTTAATTTAAGCAAGTATTTAATTAAAGAAATAATAAAAGATTACAAATGAAAATAAGAAAAGCTACGATTAAGGACCTTGAATCTTTAAAGGAAATAAAGATACTGTCCAAGATGGAAGAAGCAAGGCATGGTAACACACTAAAACCCATAGCTAAAACAAAAGAGGATTACATTTCTTATCTAAAGACAGATTTAACCCGTAAGACCAGAGCAGTTTTTATAGCGTTGGAAAGCAAAAAAGTAGTTGGGATGATATTAGCCCAGTACTTTGATCCTTTGGTAATCTCAAAATTCAAGAGAAAGGGTTACCTAAACAATCTTTATGTTCTTAAAGAGCATAGGAATAAAAATATTGGGAAGAAACTTATTGCACGTGCATGGAAATGGCTCGATGACAAAAAAGTGGAATTTGTAACATTAGAAGTGCATGTTGACAACAAAGGCCCAATAGCGCTTTACCACAAGCTTGGATTCCAGGACTACACAATAAAGATGTCTAAGAATATTTAGTGTTATTTCTCTAGAGTAGTTAAAATAGAAAGGTTTATATAGTCGATTTTATAGTTATAGGTATTATGGCAAAAAAAATTGCAGTTATAGATTTCCCTTTAGGAGAAAATGTTACAAGCCATTTTGTAGGTAATGGTGCTGAAGGACAAGGAGGCTTAGTCACTAAAATAGAAGAAAACGGTTTTGAAGCAGACTTAATAAACTATAAAACTCTATCTTCAAATCCAATAAATCCAGGAGATTATGCAGCTGTTTTTTTTTGCATCAGGATGGACACACATAAGAGACCCAGATACACGAGAACTTAATTCTGAACTAGAATCCACATGCAGATTATATGACGCATGCATTGATCAGGATATTCCTGTAGTGGCATATCCGCATGGAAGCCAAATTTTAGCAGTTAGTACTGGCGGAGATTATTTCAATTTAGGTGAAAGGGGAATTCAGGCTAGAACAAGAACAAAACCATTTGGAGGATATACTCCAGTTGATGAAAATGCACAAAGTCATTGGTTGTTAGATGGTATCTCTGAACAAGATTTACAAGTTGAAGATTTCGCTAGAGAATTCAGAAAATATGGAATTAGTTTAACAGGAAGTGATTTCAAACAATTAGTTTTGCCCGACAATGAATCATCTGGTCCTGCAAAATTCGCTGTATTATTTATGGTGCATCCGGAATATGATGAAAATTTACCAGGATATGGGTTAATGCAAAATGTGTTTGCGAAATTAAAAGAATAAAAGACCAACGATTAAGCAACTTATTTACTATATTTTGGAGTTGTACCTTCATAACCTCCACCCTTAATTCCACTCTTCGCGTATGCTCTTCTGAATAAATTCTTTATTATACGGCCATCTGCGTTCTCATCATGGGCCTGGACACCATAATGCTCTTTCCTCTTCCTTTGGTACATTTCAACAAAATCCTTTTTTGTATACTCTGATGTTGCTGTTGCAATTTCGTCCAGGTCATTGCCTAATTTACCTTGTTCAATATAGTACTGGTGATGGCCACTAGTCTGCATACTTCCGTTTTCAACAACCCCTTCAAGAGCTATATGGTTTTCTTGCCCACTTTTTATTTTTGCTTCTCTCGCCACGATGCATATGCCTTGTATTTTCCACTGTAGCACCATGCGCTTGAGCATACTGCTGGGCCCCATGACATACTCCTAGAAATACTGCATTAGCATCTAAATTACTTTCAATGAATGCATGCAGTTCTGTATCATACTTTCTTCTTTTTGGAGATCCTGAAGAAATAACATAATTAACTCCTCTGAAAATATCAGTATTGTTTGAGTCATAAGCTTCTTTTAATTGTTCAACTGTTATGGTCGCAACTTTGTGGTCAATGCCCTGCTCTTTTGCTTCATCTTCAACATGCTGCTTTATTTTTCCGACATACTGGCTACCATTATCAACTATCAGCGTCCGCATTGCTCCTGAACCTTTAGCTGGCTCTGCTTTTTGTTTAGCTGGTTTTTTAGGCATAATCCTTAATAAAACCAAGTCTTATATAAATTTATTTCTGCTGTAGAATTCAAACAATCTCTTTAATAACTAAAAGCTCTTTTTCAAACTTCTCACTTGCTTCTTTTCTCTTCGCATACTCAAAAATACCTTTCTTTGTCATAAGGCCGTTTGAATAATCATTATCCTCAGCAACTTTAATGACATGAGGAAGAATCATCTCACTTAAATGAATAGAAGCGTCCCTTGGAATTGCAGATGGAAGGTTATCAACGCAAAAATGAGTTACGCCTTCTACAGAATATGTTGGATTTTCCCAGGTTGTAGGAATGCATGTCTCAATGCCACCGTTAGTGTCACAAGAAATATCTACAATAACTGCAGTTTTTTTCATGAGTTTCAGCATGTCTCTTTTTATAATATGGGGCTCGCCAGGATACCAATCAATAGCATTAACAATAATATCGGCTTTTGGCAGATATTTTTCAATAAAAGCTGTTTTATTCCTGTAAAGCACATTTGCTTTAATTGAACTGTATTTAAGAATTTCCTGAGCACCCTTTGATACCGTGCCCTTTCCAAAAATATAAACATTCACTCCATTCTCAATATTAGATTTTGAAAGGGTAGTGAAAATTTTTTCAACAGAAAAATAATCTTTGCTAGGTTTTAGATATTTTAATTTATTTGAGATGTTGTTTCTTTCAAGGATTTTTCCATACAATCGCAATCCTTCATACATCCCCACAATGCCAGCCTCAACTCCAAGATTGACTAACCTTTCCCCCTTATTATCCTTAATTTCTTCGTAGGCATAACTTGTAGTGTTTTGGTTTAGTAATTTGTTTAGAAGAGGAGGGTTCTGCCCTTTTTCAATATGAAGGTAGCCCATAACAATCTGGTTCTTCCTAATAGTATTAAGTAAGGGCTCTTTTACTCTTACAATCATTTCACTGTCATAGACTGAATCTTTTATTTGTGCACCTGCTTTTTCGTAATCAACATCAGAAAATTTGCATCCAGCTCCCGCGCCTTTCTCAACAAATACTGTGTGTCCTAACTTAGTTAATTGTGCTGCATGTTCTGGAACAAGAGCTACTCTAAACTCATTCTTCTTTGTTTCTTTAGGTATTCCGATTATCATTCTTAAATTGTCTCTTGCTTAATAAAAAACCATGATCCCTTTATAAATTTATATATCAAAGCACACAAAAACAAATTAATTTAATCTGCAACCTAATCAAGAACTAGTCCGCATTTTTTGCAGAAGCTCTCGCCTTTAACAAAATCTATTTCTTCACTTCCACAGTCAGGACAAACGTTAAGTTTCTCCTCATGCTTCAGGCTTTCCATACTCTTATCCACTGCACTCATACGTCTAAAAAAGGATTTAGGCTATATAAAGGTTGTGGAAAATCGTGAGTTGTGAGCGAGTTAGAAAAAATGAGCTCACTCACATATCTCAGGTTTTCGCAACCTCGAAAAATTTGTTTTTCAGCCGGTTGTGGAAAAACTATGGTCAAGAATAAGCCTTGCTCGCATGCTCTTCCTTCCCTATCTTGATTACCTTATCAACAAAACTTTCTATTTTTGTTTCATGGCTAACAACAACAACCTGCTGCATATTTAGCTGATCCAGAACATCTCTTACCTTGTCAAGCTGCTCCGAACTAAAGCCGTCTGTCGGCTCATCCAGCATCAGAATATCTTTTGTCTTTATACCTGAAACTATATCATTGATTACTTTATTCAACGCTAACCTGTATGACAAAGCAACTGCTGTTTTTTCACCGCCGCTTAGATTCTCCACATAAGTTTCATAGCCATTCTGCTCAATAACCGGAGTAAATTCATCATCCAGTCTTACAGAGATTGTCTCATCCTCAATTAGAACATTAAACCATGTCTTGAATAGTTCATTGAATTCCCTGTACACCTGCAGCATAACATGCTTTTCCATAGTATTCATAAGATTAACAAAATAATTTTCCAGCCAATTCTGCAGTTCTATTAAATAATTCAATTTATTTTTTGCATTGGTTTTCTTGCTTACCTCTTCTTCTAAATTTTTTATTATCCTATTTAAAGAATCTTTTTCTTTTTCTATCTTCACTTTTTCTATATCCAGCTTTTTTTCCTCTGCCAGTGCTATATCAAACTGTGCTTTGACTATTTTATAGTCCTCCTCAACATTTTTCATGGAATCAATGTTCTTATTAAGCTCAATCTTCTTTGTGTTTATTTCTCCAGTCTTTTTCTTTGCCTCAATTTGCGCTTTTTCCAGATTTTCCTTTTCTGCTTTTTTTTCCCGGGAATTCTGCATTTTTAATTTTATAACTTCCATTTTGCTCTCTATTTTCCTTAATTCGTCTTTTTCCTTTTCCATTCCACTCAATTTAGTTCTGGCTTCTTTTTCTCTTTCAGAATATGTTTTTGTGTTTTGTTCAGCCTCAATTATATTCCTAATTTCCCAGTCTTTGATAGAATCCTTGTGATTATGCTCCACCTTTTGCAGGCATAAAGGGCATTTTTCCATTTTGGATACTGTATCAATTATTTCCTCTGCTTTGCCCTTATTAATTTCAAATTCATTCAGTCTTTGCTTTACTTTATCAATTTCCTCATTTAAATTTTTGATGTTTTTTTCTATATCCTGTATTTTTTCTTTGACATTGTCTGCAGTTGTTGTTTCTTCTTTCCCTAAATCCTTTCCAAGCTCAGTAATCTGTTCATTTAACATTAATATTTTTTTGTTATTATTATTATGCTCATTAAGAGTATTGCTTAGCTCCAACTCAAGAATCTCAAAATTTTTCTTTAACTGATTCAATTCGTTGATTTTAGATTCGTATACAGAAATTTTCTCCTTTTTTTTGATTACGTCGTCCCTTGCACTTTCTACCTTAGGAGAAATAAATTTTATTTTCTCATCCAGCTCAGAAGTTTCTTTAGCTACAGAATCCAATTCTTTTTTCTTTTCCTCGAAATCAGAAATAAATCCCTCAAATTCCTTTCTCTTTTCTTTTACAGGCCTTGTGAATACAGAAGTATTCTCTTTTATTTTTTTGTACTTATCAATATTGAATACTTTCCTTAAAGTGTTTAATCTAGCATCCTTGTCTTCTGCAAGAATTCTTTTCATCTCTTCCTGAGGTGTATAAACAGTATATCTGTAGATTAAATCTTTTCCTTTTGAAACCAAGTCCTTAGGGTAGCCCAATAAATCAAAGATATGGCTTTTCATCTCTATTGGACTTAATTCTTTTTTAACATCATTTGTAATTATATAGCCTATCTCTTGTTTAATCCCGCTTTTTCCTCTTTTCAATATCCTCTTTACAATTATGTTTTTCCCGTCAATTTCAAAATTCAGTTCCACAGAACCTTCTTTTTTGCCGTGCCTCAACAAAGAACTAGCAGGCAGTTCAGATGGTTTAGAGCCAAACAAAGCAAATTCAATTGCCAGCAATATCGTAGATTTGCCAGAACCAATATCCCCTGAAAGAAGCAAAGAGCCTAAAGAAAAATCTATTTTTTGGTCAAGATAGCTCCTGATATTATTCAGCTTAATTGATTTAAGTAACATTTTCCCCTTAAACAAGAAATATGACAAAAGTTATAAATTTTTATATATAATCTACTCAACAATCTTTCCCTTCATCTCCTCAATAATCTCAACAGG
>MDTC01251334.1_pt1 | contig 14901 bp, 11 predicted proteins | sample 811181 | NCBI WGS metagenome assembly MDTC01 (sample SAMN05326644, study PRJNA326480) | marine metagenome | isolation source: seawater | place: Pacific Ocean: North | collected 2011 | reverse complement strand
TAAATACATCTAGTTTTGGTATTTTAAAAATAAAACAAGGATCGCTAAACACTGGTATACTTGTTTAGTGTAGGGTTATTTTTTCTCTATTTTGTAAGCGATTGTCTATCTAGTGAGTTGTATAGGCTTGCTTCTGCATCTACCTTCGCCATGTAGTTTGAAATTCTATAAGCCTCTTTATCAGGCATACGTCTCAAGCATTATAGGTTTATTGGAAGCAGGCAGTACAGCGTACTGCGCCTCCTAAGCATCACAGAGGGGGTCTACGTTCTTGCGTATGGCATTTGCTACTTTATGAAAGTTTTACTGTGAAATACAGTCGATTTGAATGCGTTCACCGAAGCTGTAGGCAGCAAAACACCTTACAAGTCCACCCGTACATCTCTTAATTTTCTTATATCGGTTGTATTCTACAAGCCATGCTTTTGAATATCTATTTTGCTATCACCTATCCTTATATTAGTGAGTGACCAATGATCAACTGTTGCAACGCGCTGCATGTGATCTGGCTATTTCTGTCGACTCTGTCTTGCTCTCAGATCCAGTGCTTCTCCATGCCTTAAACGTTTGTGAACCGCTGTGCCGTGCGAGCCCCAGTGTTCGACCTGGAGTTACCAGAAGGGGTGAAAGATTTCGAGAGGATTCGTTTCCGGCTACGAGGCCGGTTTACTGCACCAACACGACAGTCACCCCAAGTCGAAAGAGAGTCAGATCAGAGCACTAGAGAAAGGCTGTCACCAACACAGCAGTCCATCACCAATTTAAGGGAAGAGGCCAAATTTTACGAATCGTTTCCAACATTTGCTTGGCATGCTTGTCACGCTCCATGGCCGTAGTGCCACTTAGAAGGGTTGTAACATGACCAACTTTTCGCCCCGGGATTTCATCTTTCCCATACCAATGAAGATGACAAGCCTCTATCGATCTCAATTTCGTAAGCCGTTCATCAAGGGAATCTCCGTTCTCGCTACCCAAGCCCAGGAGGTTGACCATTAAAGAACCATCTGCAATGAATTCAGGGTTAGGGACATCCAGCCCAGCCGCGATACAAACTTGCTGATCGAATTGACTACTTGAACAAGCTTCAATTGAAAAGTGACCTGAATTATGCGTTCTTGGAGCAACTTCATTCACATAAAGCCCTGTTGATCCATAGAAAAATTCCAAAGTCATTACTCCTACATAACTGAGCTTGGTAAGAAGAGATGCAGCAATATTATAAGCCGTTGCTTCCACCAGTTGACTGACTGATGCAGGTGCAAGAACCCAGTCGCACACTTGATTTTGTTGATGAGTTTCGGCTAATGGGAGGCTGCGAATTCGACCTTGAGCATCACGGCTCACAACCAAAGCAAGCTCTTGCTCGTAAGGCACCCAAGCTTCAATTAACCAATCATTGGGTTCTACATTGCGGAGTAGCTGAGCCAGACCATCAAGATTTCTTAAAACTCGAGTTCCCTTTCCGTCGTAACCACCACAAGCAGCCTTTGCCATCACAGGAAAAGTCCAACCACTTGGTAATGAGGGTGAGCCAGGATTGAGTTCGGCCAATGAAATCCAATCTGGACTTGGTATTAAAAGATCATCCAAAAGCCTCCGCTGGGTCAACTTGTTCACAAGTGGGACCAAACTTGCCAGTGAAGGTGTGAATTGAACCCCTTGACGCTCTAGAGGCATCAACGCATCTACAGCCACCCATTCGTTTTCAAATGTGATGCCTACACAGTGGTTTGAAAGCTCTTTCGTTCCACTGACATCCGTTGAAGAGGCAATCACCAATTCATTTGCCAGGGATACGGCAGGATCTTGAGCTTTTGCAGCCTGGACGGCGAGCTTTAAACCTCGCATTTGGGCCGCTTCTCCGAGCATGAGGGCTAGTTGCCCTCCACCGATAACCCCAATTGTGCATTCAGCGCTGGGCATCTTGTGCAGATCGGCCTAAGTGAAGCTTGCCATCCTGACGTATAGGGCATCGATCGAAGCACTAAATCAGCGAACGTTCTCCTCCGAAAGCAAGTCGAACAGCAGTCAACAACAAAACAAGTAGGAATAACGCCAGCCCGACTGTGCAGGCATAGCTGATCTCAAGTTCCGCGAAAGCTTGGTCGTAGACGTAATAAACGAGAGTACGAGTCGAATCGGCGGGTCCTCCCTGTGTCATCAAAAACACTTCTTCAAACACCTTCGTTGCAGCAATGGCTGAGATCACGGCAACCAATGTGACGTAAGGACGCAGTAAAGGGAGAGTGATATCCAAGTGCTTCCTCCAGCCTTCACTGCCATCAAGCTCAGCAGCCTCATAAAGCTCGATTGGGATTCCCTGAAGACCAGCTAGAAAAATCACCATGTAGTACCCCAGTCCCTTCCAAAGAGTGACGAACATCACCGAAGGGAGGGCCAGCAATGGATTACTTAGAAATTCAATTGGGTTAAACCCCTGTCCTATCAGGGCACCTAGCCAACCATTGATTAACCCATTTTCTGCATATAACCAACGAAATGCTATAGCGGCTACAACAATAGAAACTAAAACAGGCGTATAAAATGCAGCACGAAGAATATGTACACCTGGCAAGATCCGATTGACAAGAACGGCCAGGATTAATGCGCCAATGACAATAGGTGGAACAACGCCAAATAAATAAAACAATGTTGTACCTAACACTTGATAGAACATTGGATCGCCGAGCAATCTTTGAAAATTGGCTAAACCGATAAACTTAAGAGGTTCTGTTACATCAAGTCCTGTCTGCGTGAAGCTAATTACGAGCGCCATCAAAGCTGGAACCAAGACAGAAAGGCTCAAAAGAATGAGAGCTGGTGCTAGGAATCCCCAGGCAAGAATCGTGTTCTGATGTTTAGACGTCGAACGGAAGGCCATCACCGGCGCCTGATGGTTTGAAGGACAATAGGACTGTCACAGCGGCCGGCATGATCAAGACCCAACCGAGCACAACATCTTCCACAAGTGTCAGACGCATCAGCGTTTCACTGGATCGAAATCCCTATGACGTGGTGATCAATTCCGGAGGGTTGGATCAGCTGGGAGCTGAATTACTACGCGTGGGCATTTCCCCAAAGACAAAAATTTTGGTTGTGAGCAACCCAGATGTCGCGACTCCATACGCAGGGCGTTGTCTTTCCAGTCTCAACAACGCGGCATTTGAGCCGATCTTGCTAACGATTCCCGCTGGTGAAGATCAGAAGACTTTGCACACCTTCAGCAAGATCCTTGACGCTGCCAAAGAGAACGGCCTTGAGCGTCAGTCCCTCATGCTTGCGTTAGGAGGCGGTGTTGTTGGAGATATGACTGGATTTGCTGCATCCTGCTGGTTACGTGGAATTGGAGTAGTCCAGGTACCAACCACGCTTCTAGCCATGGTTGATGCAGCTATTGGCGGGAAGACTGGCGTCAATCATCCGGGCGGTAAAAATCTGATCGGCGCTTTTCACCAGCCAAAGTTGGTGATGATTGACCCAGACACACTTCAGACCCTCCCACTTCGAGAATTTGGAGCGGGTCTCGCTGAAGTGATCAAATATGGCGTCATCGGAGATCCGGATCTGTTTGAACTTCTAGAGCGCTGCGAATCGCTTTCAGATCCCGCAATGATTTCGATGAGTCTGTTGGAGACAATTCTCGAACGCTCAGCAAAAGCCAAAGCACTTGTTGTTGCTGCAGATGAAAAAGAGGGCGGACAAAGAGCAATCCTTAACTACGGCCACACGTTTGGTCATGTAGTTGAAACACTAACTGGATATGGAACATGGCTTCACGGCGAAGCAGTTGCGATCGGAATGGTTGCTGTGGCGGCGTTAGCCGTCGAGAGAGGTCTTCTATCTCAAAGTGATGCAGATCGTCAAACGCGTTTGATTCGTAAGGCGGGCTTGCCCACCCAATGGCCTGATTTAAATCCAGACTCTGTGCTGAACACTCTTCAGGGTGATAAAAAAGTTCGTGACGGTCGTATTCGTTTCGTACTTCCCTCTCGAATCGGTGCGGTCTCAATTGTGGATGACGTTAGCGGTGATGAAATCAGATCCTGCCTGGCTTCTATGCACTGATATCGGTGGGTTCCCTCAGAAATTGACTCTTTGTCTTAAGTTCATTCATTGTGAGCGAAGAATTCAGCCGCAAGAAAGACAACCAACGAAAATCTCCTAAACAAGTGGGATCGACAAGTCGCAAGAGAGCTTCTCGACGTTGAAGTGCTTTTCCCAATTGTTGACCTGGTAAAAGTTGAAGACTACTGAAACGTTCCGCAAGACCTAGTGCAAGTAGGGCCTCACCCTGCCGACAATGCCCCTCCAGCTGCCAACCGTTGGTTGTGGCTTGATGGATCAAGGTTTCGATGCAGAGATGAGCCGTGAGATCTTGTTCTCCAGCGTCAACCAAAAAGTCAAGACTTGCTTGTTGGTTCCGGTAGGCCATCAGGGTGCCCTGGCTGCGTTGAAGGGAGTAATACCGTTCAGCTTCAAGAGCGTAATCAACAACAAGCAGATGGCCAAAGAGCAGTGCCTCAGATGCCTCGGCAAACCAACCTGCGCACTGGTCATGCCATTCAGTTGTCCATCTATCCTCAGCACCATTTGGTGGTAAAGAAATCCTCGTGGAGGACAACGTTGAATCGATCCTCTGTTGAAGCTCCTGGGAAATTAGTTCTGTCCCCCAACCCAGGCCTCCAACACCATTCCCGATGAGAACAGACTCGACAGTTTGACGATGCAATCTCCCATTCATCAGCACGAGGCGCTCGACTGGGAACGAATCCAGAAGCTCATGAGCAATAAAGATGCCGATGACAGGCTGGTTCTTGAGCTCTGATAACGAGGCCCAACGCAGAGGTAGGTGTCGAAACGGATCACATGAACGCTGATGCTGTGCGAGATGTTCTCGTTGTCGCGACTCCATCCCAGGATTTGCCTCGACGAGAACAAACTCCAACCGAGGCAACAAATCAGGAAGCTGTTCAGCTAAACAATCAATAAGATCACAACTCATCTCAGCTTCGCCGGGACCAAGTTCCACAACGGATAGCGTTTCAGTTGGAAACGTAAGGGCGAGATTCCGAAGCCACTGAACAAGTTGACGACCCATCAAGCTAGAAAAATCAGTCCCAAGACTTGCTGAGGTCACAAAATCACCGCCCTTGCCAATTCTCAGATGGCCACTGCCATAGGCACCGTTTTCAGGGTCATTCAAGGCCCAGTCCATGAACTGTGAGAAGGGAACAGAACCAGCACACTCATCAAAATGCTGTTGCAGCCAAGGTGGACAGGACACAGCAGGACCGTTCATTGGAGAGAATGCCAGTAATGCGAAAGAGCCATGGGAACACATCAGCGCTTCAGTCGACTTCTGTTCCCAGTTTTCAGCTTATTTCTCTTGCTTCTAGTGGCAACTCCTGCGCTGGCGAGTGATAACCCCGAATTACTTCCCGATCATCCAACTCCGGTGATCGACTTAGCACGCGCCTTCAGTGAAAACGAGCTCCAGGAGCTTGAAAAGTCACTAGATGACTTTGAACAACGCAGCGGATGGAAACTGAGAGTTCTGACTCAATACGAGCGTACCCCTGGTTTAGCGGTAAAAGAATTTTGGGGGCTCGATGAACGCAGTTTGCTCATTGTCGGAGATCCTCGTGGCGGCAATCTGCTCAATTTCAACGTGGGGGATGCGTTTTTTGCCTTGATGCCACGTACTTGGTGGGTGGAACTACAAACCCGTTATGGAAATCAATATTACGTTCGGGATAATGGAGAAGACGGTTCAATTCTGGCAAGTATCGGCGCTGTAGAACTTTGCCTTGACCGTGGTGGATGTCAGTTTGTACCTGGATTACCACAAGAACAATGGCTTTTAACTTTGGCCACATCGATCCTTGGTGGATTAATTGCAGGATTTGCTGCCTATCCCCGCAAAGAAGGTGAAAAGATTGCTTGGGCTTGGGTTCTACTGTTATCCCCGTTATGGGTAATGTTGTTTGGCGTGTTTGGAATCGCTCCAGTCGTCACTAGAACAAGCGATCTTCTTCCTCTAATCAGAAATGGGATGGGATTTATTGGAGGAATCGTTGGTGCCTATCTGATCGCTCAATCCACCGTGGGAAGGAAATTAGCTGAGGAGTCAGAAGAGTGACCGTTTCAAGGCATTCCACAAAGAATTGTTGGACCTGAGCATACGGGAGGCTTAACACCAGCTTCTTCGGATTGATCACTGAGAGCTTCCTGACGCTGATCTCTGATCTGACGAAGTTGACTCAGATTGACGTTGTAAAAAGATTGCAGATTAGTGAACCGTTTCACAGGCTGACCGTAATAGCTGCGCCCTTGCAGAGTTGGGAATGAGGCCCACTCTGGGGCGAGCTTGGCTGCAAGCTGAGGAGTCATCACCCCAACATCTGTCAGACGCAAGGCCTTACGTCTTTGAACCAGAAATAAGGCACCTTGATCTTGTACTTCAGGCCCAAAACCCCTAACGCCGATACTGCGTTTCACAAGATCCCAAGTGAAAGGCATGAATTGATATGCGCCAGCTGCAGCACTCGCGTAACGAGAGGAATAGATCACACGGTCTGGATGTCGATCCATCGATCCCATCAGACTCCCTCCGAACATCACTCGATAGCCGATGTCATGCCCCCTTTTCCACGTGCCTTCAGCAAAGCGAATGGTATTTAAGAGAGCTCGTCTTTCAGGAGTAATGATGTATGGAAGAGCACTGGCAGGAGGTTGATCGGTTGAATGAATCAATCCAGAACGAGACGATTCGAGGGTAGGAAGTGCAGCAACAACTGCATTTGCTGACTGAGGACTAATTAATTGGGGAACAAAGCTTGCAAATGCTGCTGTTAGTAGAGGGCAGACAGTTTTTGCAAGAAAAGTCATAGGAGGCAAGAGGAGGATTGACCGGAGGAGAGAATCAACAAGTTGCTTGCTAGCAGCAGTGAAAATATCGACTTCAGCAATATGAGTTCGAGAAAAAACCATCGAACGGTGGAACTTTGACGAACACACCCGAGTCACCCAAGACTTGATGTGACAGGCAAAAAATCGTCCCCAGGATTAAACGAGACTCAGATGGGACACCAAATACTGCAAAGCCAGAAGCAGCAAGGATTCTGCGATTATATAAATAATATTTATGGTTGCGATCAGGCGTTCTAAACAGTGCTCATTGCGACATGAACCAAAGCAGTTGCTGCTTCTTGTGAGCCTGTCTTCGTAGGCGTTGGATATCTTGGCTCCTGCAAAGGTTGGTCCAACTCCCAATCTCCTTGTTCTAGAGATTGCCGTTTGAGAATCCTGTGGTGTCCATAGCGACGAAGGCCATCTATCAGTACAGGAGCTTCGGCAAACCCATCACGCTCAACTACATGCATTCCAAGTTGCTGACTCAATGCCTCACAAAAAGTGCTGTACCCAGGCTTACCTAAATGTCGCTGACAGAAAGGCATCACATCAAAAGGCCGAACAGCCTTGGGTAGAAGTGTGACGTTCGAATCACACACAAAATGAGAACAAAGGTCAGAGGTTGCTGGCGCCGGAATCAAAAAATGATGATTTGGCCAACGTTGGAATAGAGCAGGATCTAAATCGAAACCCAAGCCCCCAAAACCAACGAGCACAAGAGGCATTCGAATCTGCTCGAGATGAAGTCTTAATGCTGTGGTTAATTGGCGCAATGAAGGCACTGTGAGTCCCAAGCGCTGCTCTTTTAACCCCCAATTCATCTCAAGAGAAAAAGGACATCGCAAAAGCATCTGACCTTTCTGATAAAGACCTTTTGCGGCGACGGCATACTCGAGGAAAATTCCACCGAGAGGTTCATAGATTTCGTCCCATCCAAAATTACCCATCCAAACCAACGGCGCTCCAACCCGCGCTGCCAAATCTGCTGCCGCAGGTGGAATATCTCCAACAACAACAACTGGTGTCTTCTGCTTTTCAAGCCAGGCTGCTTCTTGATTCAGCAGACGAGGAAGCTTTGAATCCAGTCCCCTCAACGAGTGCATGGTCTTGACTTGATCAACGCCGAGAGCGTCAGATTGAATCATGCCGATGTCCCAGCGCACAAAGCGCTGCTCCACGGGCACTCCATCACAAACCAGCGAAAGGAATTCAGCTGAGACCATTGAACTGACCACTAGCCTCCATGAGGGCTGAAGCCGATGCACAGCTCTCAAGACAGTGGCTTGTCGTGCAGCATGACCAAACCCATGGCTGCTAAGGCAGATGTAAATCAGCATGAAGTCATTTCTGGACTGGGCTGTCGCAACAATGTCTGCTCATAAGCGAGCTTTCCAGTCGGATGGAACCAGCGATGACTCACCAGGCTGAGATGACAATTCTCAAATTCAACCCAAGTGAAATGAATTAAGGGATGTCCAGCTTCATCTGAACCAGAACGTGGAACACAAGCTGCATTTACGTATGCAGTGCCATAGCGATCTCGATGAAAGGTGACTCGTTCGCCTTTTCCCCCTCTAAGCGTGTGATGCATATGACCAAAAACAACAAGATCTGCGGAGCGGCGTTGACGCATACGCTCCAAGGCAATTGCAAGATCGCGATCACCCCAATCAATGTGAGGGTGCTTCCAGTCCCTGCCACAGATACTCGACGCATCGGAGCCCAGCCCTGTTGGCCCACTGTGGGCTAAAAGAATCAATGGCCAATGATCTGGTGCAAGCGAAGCTGCTTCAACAATCCGAACAACTGACTCTTCCTCAGTAACGGGTCCAAACACACTTTGAACGGCTTCGGAGAGATGAAAACCTCCACCTGAACTACAGGGGCGAGCACCAACAACAGCTATGGGAGGCATAGACCAACTGCGCATTTTCCAGGAGCAATCCAGATCTCCCAGCATTGAAATCTGCTGTCTTAGTCGTTCACCGCTGCGGTCTTTGCCACGATCATGATTGCCAAGGATCACTGCAGAGGGAAGCTGCAGACGTGTGATTGCCTTGACCAGCCGAAGATCACCGTCGCTCAGATCACCAACAAAAAGCAAGGCATCAGGCTGAAGCTGATCGAGCAGCCGCTCATCATGACAAGTCCAGTCACCATGAAGGTCTCCGGCTATGGCGAGGCGCAATCTGGTCAGGAGTGGTGCCTAGGCTTTCAACATCCTGCCCGATATGGCCAAAATGTCTGCTATTAAGGCCAAGACAGGTCATAAGTTCGGGAACATGGAAGAAGCACCTGCCGACCTTGTCAGCGCAATCAATCAATTGCGAAAGGAGCGCAACGCAATAATTTTGGCGCACTACTACCAAAATTCAGAAATACAAGATATTGCTGACTTCATCGGAGACTCCCTGGAGCTTTCACGCAAAGCGGCGAATACCGATGCAGACGTGATCGTCTTTTGTGGTGTCCACTTCATGGCTGAGACAGCAAAAATCCTGAGCCCTGAAAAAATAGTTTTGTTACCCGATACCGATGCTGGATGCTCATTAGCTGACGATTGTCCAGCTGACGAATTCGAATCTTTTAGGGCTGAACATCCTGATCATTATGTCGTTAGTTACATCAACTGCACTGCAGCAGTGAAAGCACAAAGTGACTTAATCTGCACTAGTAGTAATGCTGTTGATTTAGTTAACCAACTACCAGTAGATCAGCCAATATTATTTGCACCTGATCAAAATCTTGGACGATGGGTGCAACGGCAGAGTGGACGGGATCTTACGCTTTGGCCAGGACGATGCGTGGTCCATGAAACATTCAGCGAAGAAGCATTAATTAAGCTTAAGTTACAAAATCCAGAAGCAGAAGTGATTGCACATCCTGAATGTCAAGAAAATTTATTAGATTTAGCCGACTTCATCGGTTCAACAAGCAAGCTCTTAATCCATTCCCAGAACAGCAGTGCCTCAACATTTATTGTTCTGACGGAACCTGGAATTCTTCACCAGATGAGTAAAACCGTACCTGAAAAAAACTTCATCGATGTTCCAGGCTTAGATGGCTGTAGCTGCAACGCTTGTCCTTATATGCGTCTTAATACACTTGAGAAGCTTTGGAGTTGCCTCAAAACACTGGAGCCAGAAATAAAGATGGATGAATCAGAAAGATTAAAAGCCTTTGCACCGATGCAACGGATGCTTGAAATGAGCCGTTAAAGCCTCTATCTGATACCTTTTTCCTATGATTGACATATCAATCATCAAGTCAACGAATAGGCGTATCCATACTTAGATTACCAAGATGTTCATATCTCTATTAAAGATTGAGCAACCATCAAAAAGACCATGACAAGCGAATGAAAATGATTAAAGTATATCTAAAGACTAAATTCATTGATGAACATTGCCAACATAGAATCCTAACTTGTGCCAACTCATCAACTCATACTTGTTCAATGAAGATGTTGACCACCTGCTTCAAATCAATCAGCCACCTAAGAGCAAAGACCACAGATCAGACAGAGAACTTGCCAGAGTTGGTGTATGCAAGTTCTTGAGCACACTGATAAGGGTTTGTATTGCAGAGCGGCTGATGCCTGGATTGACCCCTTCAAACCTGTACCACGAGCATTAATTACGCACGCCCATGCCGATCACGCCAGGCCTGGATGTGGTGAGTACTGGGCTGTTGATCAAAGTGAAGGTGTGCTCCGGCAGCGCTTGGGGCGTGACATCAATTTGCATCCAATGGCCTATCGCCAGGAGTTCTGGCTGAATCAGGCCTGTGTGTCATTTCACAGTGCAGGGCATGTTCTTGGTTCTGCTCAAGTTCGACTGATGGTTGACAATGAGGTTTGGGTCGTCACCGGAGATTACAAACGTTGTCCTGATCCCAGCTGTGAACCTTTCGAAATCGTGCCGTGCAATGTATTAATCACTGAGGCCACCTTCGCGCTACCCATCTACAACTGGCAACCAGGAATGCGGATCGCTGAGCAGATCAAAGACTGGTGGCAGGGTGATCGGACGCGTCCATCGCTGCTGTTCTGTTATGCATTTGGAAAAGCGCAGCGTTTACTTGCGGAACTACACGCCATCGGAGTTGAAGAAGAAGTGCTTCTCCATGGGGCCGTGGAAACTGTGACTCGTCACTACCGCTCCGCCGATGTCCCCATGGTCCCAAGCCGACCTGTCAGTGAACTGCCGCGCACTGATCCCCTCGCCGGACGCCTCATTTTGGCTCCACCATCTGCCCATCGCTCCAGCTGGATGCGCCGCTTCAAAGCTCCCCAAACTGCTTTCGCTTCGGGCTGGATGGCAGTCCGTGGTGCCCGACGACGTAAGGGGTATGAACGTGGCTTCGTACTTAGCGATCACTCCGATTGGGAGGGCCTCATTCGAACAGTGAAGGAAAGCGGCGCTCAGCGTGTTTATGTAACCCACGGCCAGAACGATGTACTCGCGCGCTACCTGAAAGAGGTGGAGGGCATCGACGCTTCCCCCCTCTCTCTGCTTGCTTGACCTAGCTTCTGCGATTCTGGGCAGCAACCATGTTTGTCAACCATCAAAGGGCCTGAACTTTGGAGGGTTTCGCTGAGCTGTTTGACGCCCTAGATCGCAGCAGCGGCACCAGCCGCAAAATCGATTTGCTAGCCACTTATCTCAGCGAAGTACAACCTGCAGACGGCAGTTGGGCCCTTGCACTGCTACTAGGTGAGCGAAGACGGAGACTGATCACAGGACGAAAGCTGCGGGCCATTCTTCAGGCCAGCGTTGCCATTCCCGATTGGTTGTTTGAAGACTGTCACAGTCATGTGGGTGATTCAGCAGAAACGGTGTGTCTGCTATGGCCACAGTTACGCAATGAAGTCAAGACCCCGCCAGATATCAGTGATTCGCGAATCAGACATCTAATTGAATCCATTATTGAATCCCAACCGCTGCACTGGTGGATGAACATCCTGCTGCCAGCTCTGGCGAGCAGCGAAGAAGATGTACAACACAAGGCAATGGTGTCCGTGTGGTTGGCATTGCCAGAGCGGCGGCATTTTCTGTTCAACAAATTGCTGACAGGAGGATTTCGAATTGGGGTTGCTCGCGGCCTTGTAGTCAAAGCTGTGGCAAAAGCTTTTTCTCTCGAAGAAACTCTCATCCTCGAACGATTGATGGGGGGGGTCGAAACCGAACCGGAATGGTTTGCCCGACTTACATCCCCTGCTGCAGAGAAACGAAAAGACAGAGGAGCAATTCCTTACCCCTTTTTTCTAGCAAGCCCAGTGCAGGCTGAAAAATTGATGGATCAACCTCCAGAACAGTGGTGGGTTGAATGGAAGTGGGATGGCATCCGCGGGCAGCTCATCAGGCGACGAAATGGGCGTTACCTCTGGAGCCGGGGGGAAGAACTTATTAATGAGAGCTTTCCAGAACTGATTGAAATGGCAGAGGAAATACCAGTTGATACGGTTTTGGACGGGGAGGTGATCTGCTGGAAACACAACGAACAGCGACCTCTACCTTTCTCAAGCTTGCAACGACGCCTGGGCCGCAAACGGGTGGGAGCGAGCCTCAGAAGTGACTGCCCAGTGCAATTCGTGGCTTATGACGTGCTTGAACACAAGGGTGAAGATCTGCGTTCTTACCAGCTTCATCAACGCCTCAAACACTTGGAAGTGATCTGCAAGACCTTTAAAGGAGATCAAAGCTGGAGGATGAAACGCAGCGGTGGTGAATACCTAACGAGCTGGGAACAATTGGAACCGCTACGCCAAAAAGCAGGAGAGGGTGGTGCCGAAGGACTGATGCTCAAGCAACGAGAATCTCCCTATCTGGCAGGCCGCAAAAGGGGGTACTGGTGGAAGCACAAGTTGGAACCGATGACCCTCGACGCAGTGTTGATCTATGCCCAGGCCGGCAGCGGCAGGCGTGCCAATTTGTTTACTGATTACACATTCGCACTCTGGAACCGAAGTGCGGCGAATCCAGAAGAGCATCAATTGGTGACGTTCGCCAAGGCTTATTCAGGTTTAAAGGACACGGAAATTCTCGAACTAGATCGCTGGATCCGCCGTCATACCAGCGAACGATACGGGCCCACAAGAAAGGTCAAACCTGAGCTGGTATTTGAGATCGGTTTTGAGGGAATTCAACTCTCAAAACGTCATAAATGCGGTCTGGCGGTTCGATTCCCGAGAATCTTGCGTTGGCGACATGACCGTGACAGTGAAAGCGCTGACAGCCTGGCTAGCGCACGTGAATTGCTGAGACCTCAGGACAGAGAGGTGCAATGACCACTTCAGCCACTTTGCTGAAACCAATCCGAGATTGGTTCACCTACAAAAGCTGGACCCCACTGACTTTCCAGGAAAAAACCTGGGAAGCCCATTTAGCTGGGCGCTCTGGATTAATTCAAGTTCCCACCGGCTCAGGTAAAACCTATGCCGCAACGATGGGACCGATCGCCAGGATGCTGCAGAGCACATCTGAAACGGGGATACAGCTTCTCTACATCACTCCTTTAAGGGCACTAAGCCGTGATCTTGCAGTGGCGATTGAAGAACCCATACAAACAATGCGATGGCCGCTGCAGGTAGGAATCCGAAACGGAGACACCAGAACTGCTGATCGCAACCGCCAAGTCAAGACACCACCTCAGATCCTGATCACAACACCAGAATCGTTATGCGTATTGCTTGCTGGGCGGCATACCGAACAGCTTTTCAAAAACCTAAAGACTGTCATTCTTGATGAGTGGCACGAATTACTGGGAAGCAAACGCGGAACTCAAACAGAATTAGCAGTGAGCTGGCTGCGACAAAACAATTCAAAACTACAAACGTGGGCCATAAGCGCAACGATCGGAAATCTGGCGACTGCAACACGCCACGCCCATGGAAACAACTTTGGTGAAGACGAACCGGTGATCATCGCTGGCGGAACCAGCCGCTCCCTGGAAGTGACCAGCATCCTTCCCGACGATATCGATGGGTTTCCCTGGGGTGGTCATCTAGGTTTACGCCGATACGACGAGCTGGTTGGAAAACTAGAGCCAAACATCAGCACACTGCTGTTCACAAATACGCGAAACCAAGCTGAACGGTGGTTCCAGTGTTTACGTTTCGCGTGCCCAGAAATGGAAGGATTGCTGGCGTTGCATCACAGCGCACTCGATCGACAGGAAAGAGAAGCAATCGAAGCGAGAGTGAAGAGCGGAGAACTGCTATGGGTGGTCTGCACAAGCTCACTGGATCTTGGGGTCGACTTCCAGCCCGTAGAACGAGTCGTCCAAATCGGGTCGCCAAAAAATCTTGCACGGCTATTGCAAAGAGCAGGCCGATCAGCGCATCTTCCTGGCGGTAGATCACAGATGATATTTATGCCAACCAATGCGTTAGAGCTGCTTGAGTTGAGTGCGGTACGAAGAGGGCTTTCAGAAGGGCTCGTCGAGGAACGCCGACCACCATTGATGCCCTTGGATGTTTTACTGCAACATCTCACGACCTTGGCTTGTGGACCAGGCTTCAAACCAGAGGAGCTGCTTAAAAGTGTAAAAAATACAGCCACCTATGAAAAAATCAGAGACAATGATTGGCACTGGTGTCTGAAATTTCTGGAAGAAGGCGGAGAATGCCTTGGAGCTTATGAGAGATATAGAAAACTTGAACGAGATATTAATGACCGACTCGTAGTGAAGCAAAAAACAATCGCACGATTACACCGCTTAAACATCGGTACTATTACATCAAACACAGCAATAAGCGTGCGTTTTGTTCGCGGAGCAATACTAGGTCACGTTGAAGAAACGTTTATAAGTCAACTGAAAACAAAAGACGTATTCTTTTTTGCAGGAAGGCAATTAGAATTCATTCGGCTTCGAGATATGACAGCTTATGTAAAAGCGAGTAAACGGAAAAGCAAAACCATACCCGCATGGAGCGGAGGGCAGATGGCACTCTCAGATCTACTGACTCATCAGCTTCGTAATGAGGTG
>MDTC01063535.1_pt1 | contig 14901 bp, 11 predicted proteins | sample 811181 | NCBI WGS metagenome assembly MDTC01 (sample SAMN05326644, study PRJNA326480) | marine metagenome | isolation source: seawater | place: Pacific Ocean: North | collected 2011 | reverse complement strand
GATTTTCCAACAATATTCGACCATAGCTCGCGCTAGCAGGTTGTGTGCTGTTTGTGCCATCACCATTCCATGCATCGAAAATTGCATTGGTTGAACCGCCGATCAATGGGTCAGCATCTGCCCTAAACCAAAATTCAATAGTGTTACCAGTCGAACCATTTATTGTGATGTTTTTTTCTCTATTGTTCGCTGTATCGAAAAGATTTGCCTTATGTTCTGGTTTTTTAAAACTAGTGCTCTTATCCAAACCCTGTTCATAAATTGGCAAAGAAGCTTGATTTGGACCGCCTTTTACACTAATAAATTGAGGAGAATTGGCTAAAATATATGCCTCGACACCCGTTCCGGGATTGTTGCCAAAAGCGGTAGATGCGCCTCCATTTCCAAAAGCGAAAGACACAAGTCCATTTGTTCTGGGATATTCACTATCAAAAATATAGTTGTCCAAATAAGATGAAGACATTGACCATTCAATCTTCTCTTTTTTAGAACCATCATAAGGATAAGTTTTGTATATTCTCTCTATAGATGTTTTGTAGTACTCTTCGGCTGAACCATATTTTGAAAACCTTGCGGGTGCGGAGAAATCTACCGATGGGTAGACTCTATCCTTATTTTTAAGTTCTGCTTTAATGTATTGGGCTGATTCAATCTGAGATCCTAAAGAATCCAAGCTAGCAGAAGATACAAACTTTGAACTTCCTTTCATCCCGCTGGATTTGCTACCTTTGTTGAAAAGAGAGCCTAATCCACTATTTTTGTCTCCATATTTTGTCATTATCCCTCAACCTTAAACTTAAAAACCTCTGGCTGTTCTTTATAGCTGCCATTTGCATAGTAAGTGAATTTTATCCCATATGAGTAACCGCTCTCAAGCATATCCATGCTTAAATCAAAATAATTCCCAGAAATATCGTAAGATAATCTAGTATATGATCCTGCCGAGCCTGTTTGTTGGGGAGCAGTTGCAGATCCGGTTCCATAAGAAATTATTTCCGTATCATCTATAATTCTAAACACTTTATAATAAGCATCCTCTACAACATTATTCTCTATTTCGCTGTTAGCAACAGTATATATCGTTGGATTCCAATTTTTTTCCCTAACATACAATCTAAATCTAGCATTTTCTTCAGGTGAATATGATTGTTTTAAGTTTGTTATCTTACTTACATACTCTGGACTTGGGTTCATGTTGTTTTCAGACCCAAAAGTTTTTACAGATATCGCTGATCCAGTGTAATATTGAGTTCCGGATTTATTCCACACGGGAAAGACTGTTGTTATTGACGAACTTGCATATGCTAAACTAGCCGTATATATACCGGCTGATATTTTTCCGCCCTGTGCGCCTGTATCTCCTGTGCTAGCAACATCGCCACCAACTGGTAGGTATAAAGGGTCTGCCGAATCTCCAGCTGGCTGTGAATTTAATGCCGAGCCAGAATATAAGCTGACATTTATTAGGTTATCTGCTAGATTTGGTATATCGGTTAATTGACCTCTAACATAGTTGTAAAGATATAGTTTATTTAGATTTTCTTCTGCCGGGGCTAGTGCACTACTTAAAAAGAAACTACCTGCATTGTCTTTTTCTGTTGAGTCCCACCTAGCCTCTAGAACAGGTCTTTTAAAGAAATATTCACTAGATCTGGAAAAGAATTTTTTGGTGTACTGGGAGAGAGAGCCAGTTTCAAAGCTGCCAGACATCATGACACCAAATCCATAATTTGGTATACCTGTTCCATTTTGAAAATTATTGCTAATCGTAAATTGATCTCCGGCTGACCCTGTTATATCTATATTGCCCAAACCGCCATTGTTATTTCCAGCTAATCCTACATCGTCCATTGTCAATGTAACGCTCTGATTATCTCCATCAGGTATAGTGGCTGCAATTCTTAATATACCAGTAGCATTAATTGCGTCTTTAACTTTAGATGCCACAAGATTGTTGGCTCCCAGATCTTTTATTCCTATAGTGTGCCCTGAACTAACTGTGGTTGCCGAATCAAGATGGAACACGAAAGATGTTCCTTGAGAATCCGTGAGTGTGAATTCGGCATTATTATAGTCAGCGGGAACAGAGCCTCCTTCAACGCATCTAAATGTACCAGCTGCCTTAGTACCCCCAGTAACCCAATCCTCTACCATATCACTTACATCTATGACTAAATCTTCCGTTCCATCAATAAAGGTAGGAGATGTTACTGCTGGTGACAGTTCACTTTCTGCATAATCACCGCCCTGTGTTAACCATGTTGAAAAACCATCTGTACTCAGCCCTTTTGTTGCCCAAGTAGATCCAGCTATTGACTGATAAGTTTGGTCGGTATATTCGTCCATGTCCAAGCCAGAACCCTCTTGCCAAGATCCGGATACGACTTTTGTTACCATTGTGAAATTTTTTGGGAGAGTGGAGGCATGTGCAGCATTATATAATCTCAAATTCCAAGAAACACTCCCACTTGCCGGTATCTTTTCGCTAGCTCTGTCAGCGCTAATTTCACCCATATCAAATTGAATTAGTATTCTTGATTTTTCAGAAGATAACCCATCTGATCCTGAAGTTTGACCAACAATATAAAAAGCCTCAAGTATATCGGCCGCTCCCATATTGGATCCAGTTGCCCTAGTGCTTAAACTAGATCTAAAGGCGTTTGAAATTGTGTTATCTGCGCTAGCTGTATATCTATATAATCCCATTACTTCACAGTCCCAATAATGTCCGAATCCGGAAATTTTACCTCGAATACCACATCTCTTTTTCCCTCGACTAACCTACCATCATTGGAGGTGTTCAATCCTATGTCATATGAAAAAGATGAGTATGATGGTCCAACTTTTCTATTTATTTTCACCTTAGTGACATCCAAAACTCCATCTACATTTTTTAAAGCTCTGAATATGTCGCTAATTCTTATTGGCTCTCCTATATCATATTTTGTATTCAATACTTCGAATTTTATGGCATCGATGCTTTTTTGTAAAACATCAAATTTATTTTTTTCCTCATCTGCTATAATCTCTATATTTATTCCAAAATTAACCACTCTTGCATCAAGTATATCTATAGTATCATTAATCATTTTATAGCTAGATATCCAAGTTTTCAAATTGTTTTTCAAAGTGCTTGTTGATTCTGCCAAATTACCATTGTCATCTTCAGAGATCACATAAAGATTTAAATTTCTTTTAAATGAGTCTTCGTCTTGAACTATATTACACCTTTTAACAGCGCCAAATCTTGGCGGCATTGAATAAACGACCGCTTTGTAATCTTCAGAAGTCACAGCTCTATTTTGTGAAGAATAAGATCCATATGCCCTATATTTAATTTCTTCTGATGTTGGAGTTGTAACTGAGCCTACAATTGGTTTTTCGTTTTCAAATTCCATAGAACTCCGCACATCTCTCATTTTTTGACTTGACAAGTTTGCCATATTCGAAAAAACGAAATTTGTTTCTGATACATTCGTTAAGCTTTTGCTGCCTATATTATTTGAATTTGTTGTGTTTGTTCTATAATGTATTGTTAGCAATGTATTTGCAGGAGCCACTCCCATTTTATCTGTTTCAATTAAATTTGTTGGATCGAAGCTTTCATCTACAGTATATTCTCTTCCATTAACTTGCATAATTACCTTGCTGGGGTCACTTATGGTTTCATTATCAAGATTTGATTCTGATCCGTATCCAAATTGCAAGTAATACTGATTACTTAATTGTTCAAAAATAAATCTTCTTGGGACTTTTTTTGGCTTCATGATCATGGGAACCTTGTCACTGTCAGCATTTTTATTTATAATTGGTACAAAAATAACATCCTGAGTTAAATAATCTACCTCATAGTATTGATTTCCGTTTGTATCAAACACTGATATTATTTCTGTTATATTTTGATCATCCACAATTACTTTTCTAAATCTCTCGTAATCACTAACTTCAATATCTCTTTGTTTAATCTGCCCTGATATGACTTGACCAGATGCTTTTATAGCATATCCTGTTGGCACACCCGTATCTGAATCTACAGTTGCCACAACAACTTCATTACTTGGAGAGGAAAAATCAACATCCTCATTTAATGTGAAAGTCGCTTGTTGAGGTCCTGAAAATACCGCGCCCTTTTTCAGTATTGGGGCATAATTCAAATCTGGCTGTGTCCCGTTGGCTGATGATGGAACTACAATATAAATTGTTACTATTCCAGATGATGCCGGGATTCCCGTGTACTTGTACCCCATTTGTCTGGCTAATTTTATAATGTTGTTAGTTTCTACGCTGGATTCTATAAAAGATTCATTTACATTGTAATCCATATAAAAGGAAAGAATGTCGCCTATATATGCGGCAGTATCAATCATTATAGAACCAAATGATGCTTCATTGAAATCCTGATATACATTGGGGTAGTACCTTTTTACATGAGTAATCAGATCGTTTCTAATTGAAGAAAAATCTCTACTAGTATAATTTATGGGTACTATATCTTTTTTTTCATATGGCAATTTCGTAACTCCTCAATATTAAATAGTGCTATGTATTTTGTTTAATCATTTTTTATAGCTATATCCAAAACATCTGTTGCGCCCACTGATTGTATGGAATATTGCAATGACACAAAAAGAGTTTCAGAAGAATCAGGTCCTATTTCGGACCCAAACAATACTGTACACTTCTCAACACTAATAAATGGCATGTATTTGTTAATTTGTTGTCTTATTTTTAATTTTAAATTTATCTTAAGCTCTTGTCCAGCAGCTTGAAACAAATATTTTTTTAAACCTACTCCGAACTCAGGAAACATAACTCTTTCTCCGGGTCCGGTTAACATAAGGCATTTTAAATTTTGCCGTGTGGTCTCTCTGACCTTTGTAAGCATGACATATCCTGTCTTGTCACTAAGCGAGAGAGGCAAAGCCGGAGCTAATGTTTGTACATATGACATTAATTTGTTCCTTCAGAGTTTTTAATTGCGTCTTTATAGCCGTAACTATTGTCTTTAGCGCCTTTAGCTACAATATCTATACTAGAATTAATAACTAGTTTTGTTTGAAATAAGGCGTTCTTAAGACTGCTACTATCTCCATAATAAGCTAATCCAGAGAAAGCATTGAAATGTAGAATATTCTTAAGAGAAAAACATTTTTCCTTCAATGCAAAATACTCGTCACTATTAAATAGGTCATTGTTTAAATTTTGAAACTTCGTCATGCCAGCAAATCCCGCTGCTGTACTAAGCATAAACTCATTTGTAAATTCGCCCCATGTTTTTCCGCCATCTATGTCCATCTCTCTATTAAAAACAGGTATTACAATTGAAAAAGTTCCCTTTTTACTATAACTTAATGACAAGGCATCATCTACGATGTAAGTCGCCGATGGTCCATCAACACATACCAAGTATTTGTTAATTGCTGATAAATCTGATGCGGCTTTACGCTGATCATCAGAGTATATTCCCCCCTTATCATTATAGTTTGAAGTATAATTTTTAAAGAAATTCTTTGCAAACTCTTGGACTTCTGGGTCAGCAGAATCATCACTAGAATCATATGCTATTCCGTAACATAGGCGACTTCCATATTTTACTGTACCCTCTGTAAATAGTTGATTTAGTTTAAACTTTTTGTGATCTTCTTCTTGGTCTCCCGGAGTATTGTAGAGACCATCAGCTAAAAGAGCATCTAATTCATTTAACCCAATATTATTGATATATCCTTTGAGATTATTTGGTCTATTGTTATAATCGTCAAAGCCATCTGTGGTCGAGTGTTGGAAAGTTATATAATTTTGAACAAAAAACATTCCATTTTTAAAATACTTATAATTTGACCCAAAAAGACTATAGCTGTCCCCTGACAGGTCTACAAAAAACTCCTCTCCTTTGAGGCTAGGACCTATGTTTGATAAATCGTTTCCATTATCGATTAAAAGTTTTGATTGACCTGATGATTCATAAAATCCTGTAGATTCAATTTCGCTATTTTCCAAAGCGGGAGTTCCTGCATAAGAATGGACATCTAAAATTAAAGGAGTTCCTTGTTTGGAAGAATTAGAGTAAGTTCCTGCCAAGAAAATGCCGTACTCTAGACTATTTTTTGTTTTCTTTTTGTCAGATGGTATACCTTTTTCTATGTACTCCTCAAACAAATCGCTAACATCATTGAAGTTTTCAGAAACATAATACTTTAGCCCCCTATGATTTCCACTAAATTGAGTTATTTCCACTTCACTCTTTAACTTAATAAAATCAAATACTTCATTAAATACATCGTTGTATTCTTGAAACTTCGCTCCAAGACCCTCTTGCATCATTCTTACGACATATTCTATTGATATTTCACTGTAATTGTAATAGTCTTTAGGATAATCATATGACGCATAAAATGGCATTGATTTTGCTAAATATTCAAAAATGTACACTCTGGAATAAAAATATAGAATCCCATGTAGAAGAGAATACTGCTTTGCCCCCAAGCTTGTATTGTCGTTTGGATCATCATAGTCCCCCAAATCGTAGTATCTTAACATTTCTTTTTTCGATTTTTCATACCCGATGATATTTTGAGCATACCCTTGGAGATTTTTAGAATATTCTTGAAGTTCTTCTTCTGTCCCATTCCACGAAAAGCCAACTCTTCTTGCAATCCTTTCGGCATTTTGAATAAATATCAAAGAAAACAGATGATCTTCCCACTTGCTACTAGAAGGCTTATTTAAATCTAATCCACTATAAGGTAGCGGGAATTCACAATCTAATAAATTACTATAATTTGCATCATGAGGGAATGGAGGGTTTTTTGAGTTATTTATAAAATAATCTTGAATCATGCTGTAAAATATTCTTTGATGCATAGAGATGTTATCATTATTTGTTTGAACTGAGGCGATATAATTCTGCTCATAATTATCTCGTATCGAAACAACAGATTCTGGCATATCTCCCATGATAGATGGGGTCCCAAGGGTCACACCTTGATCAATTTTGACCCGCTCTCTTCCGTCAGAATACAGCCTGATTACCGGTACCGGGTTAGTAAATGAATATGCTTGACTGTTATATTTGTAAGTTTTGCCACCAATACCTGCATCATTGTTAGTCCTTACTACAAGGTCACTTTGAAGCAACACTCCGTCACTTCCTCCTTCTCCAACAAAATCTTTAAATTTATCTCCATATTTTGTGAAATAATTTGCACTTTCTATTTTTAAAAAATCTTTAGATGATCCCATTATTGTTTCTGCTAGAGAATCGAGAACTGCATCCATGTTGTTTGGCTTCAGATCTGATGATGATAAAATTCCTGCCTCTCCAGTTTCTGGATTGTTGAAAAAACTTGGCACTAAATTATTGCACTCATCCTGCAAAAGACTAACGACTTTTTTATATTTGTCTGCGTCAGAACTAAATTCTTTTTCATAAATTGAGTTATATATGTCTGGATTTGGACATTTTTCTTTCATTATATTCTTTAATTCATCTTTAATCGATGCACACAAATCAGGATCTTGAAATTGAGCCGCAATGTCCGATTCAACTCTTTGAGACACTTTTGAGCTGACATTTGTCCCAATGCATGCGAAGAAGGAAGCTAATTTTGCCTCAGAATCTTTATATTGATAGACTTCTGGAGAGTTGTCTTTTGTATACTCCAAAACCTCTCCAAGTAATGCTAAAGTTGCCTTGCCATTAAAAAGACTTAGCATTTCTATTGGGGAGACAATCTCAGAAATTGATGCCAAATATTGTTTTGATTGTTGTGGTGTCATAGGTATACCACACTCATCAAACATTTCTCCTAGTTTGATTTCATAAACACCTTCATCAGAAACCCCAAATGACTCTTTAAAAATTTCATTTGCATCTTCCGCTCCATAATTTTTCATGGCTAAGACAGAGGGGTGAGGTTCTCCACCTTCATCATCGTCTTTTAAAAGGAGATACAAACCATAGGCTGCCAATATCCCCAATCCTATTAGCAAAGAGTTTATTAATATGGTCAAAAGCAAATCACATAAAAGTTTGATAACAAATCCAACTATTTTGAAAACAATGTCCTCTACAAACTCTAACAACTTTTTAAAACTAATTTCTTTAATTGCCCCCAGAGGATCTAGTGTTGGAAATCTAATAGCTGAAAGCTCTGGAAATGACAATTCCCAATCAAATGTTCCAGCTGGAAAATCTCCCACATCCAAATCTCCGAGTCCGAATAAACCGAAAACCCAATCATTTAATCCACCGATGTATCTTGTGACCCCATCATGGATGCCATCTTCATCTGCATTTTGGTAGTCGAAATCACATATAAATTTGAAATTTGACAAAAAATCTCCAGCTAAAATATGTTTTGAATCTCTGTCTTGTATTGCTCTTTTTTTGAACTCAGCACATTCTTTACTACTATCAAAACATATTGGATCAGACCCCTCATCAAGTCCCAAAACCATATTTAAACTTGATGCAACACCTTGCAGAACAGATGCTGTTGTTAAAGCAATTCCAAGTTCGTTTTTTCCAAAATCTCCCACTGATTTTGACTGTCCCTTATTATAATCTATTGGTGCTATTTTTTTTGAAGAAACTATGGATCCCTCTTTTGTTTCTACAGTATATTCATTAAAATACTCTTGCACAGATGGGGTTGATCCGGGCATAGTTGCAAATTCACACAGATCTGATTGTTTAAAAAATAATATTCCGAAACCACTATCATTCCATGGATATGAATTCCTCATGCTAGATAATCCTTTCGAGAGGACCTTTTCTTTTCCGGATGTATCAATATGTATTACTGTCTTCAATGTGTAGTTTTCATTAAAGCATATCTTTAGCGACTCTTCTTGATTATCGCACGGGCTGTAATCTCTGTTGCTTTGATTAAAAGGAGAATTATAAGAAATGCTATTAAGCCTCAATAGCAACTTTAAGCCACTAATTCCGTTTATCTGCTTTAATATTTCTTGTTCAAAGTTGTATTCAGAAGAATATAAATTAGAATCTAAATATTGCTGATACATTTTCTGTAGACATTCTTGAGTCTCGACCGCCATATCATCCAAAGATGCCAATGGTATTGTCATGCACAGATCTTCATTTATAGACTCACTTAATTGATCAGATAATTGATTAAGCTTATGTTGAATATATATCGCAGGTATTGCTACTAAAACTTTTAGTTTAGATCCGGGTCTAGTTGATAAATAATAATCTTCGACATGACAACCCAAGGGTGTTGCGGCCAAAAGACTCCATTGGGTAGAATTTCCATCAATCTCGGTAGGTATTGAAAGATAGTTGTAAAGTTGCTTTGCTGCCATTGCTTTTGATTCAATCTCATATTGTGATAAGCTCCCCTCTTCAAAACATGTTTGATTCAGGGTAACTGGTACCCACCACTCTCCATTTTCTTTATGATAATATGGATTGTCCAATTCGTAAAACGCAGGTATAAGAGCTTTGGCAATATCAGTCATCTTAGTAACTTCTATGTTAGCTTTTGGTAAATTAATATTTGCCCAATTTGCTTTCTTTTGTTTTAAATATTTTGTTAAAATATAGCCCTCTTGGTTTTTGCTGGACCCAGAAGAAACTTTAACATAAGACCAGTGATTATTTCCAGTAGCCCATTCTCGCTGCATAGTAATGCCAACGCCATTGTTAAGATTTGAAACAATTTCAGAAGAGTTTGATGGAGACTTTCTCAATGGTATCTTGACGCTAGACGCCACAAATTCTGTTGTCAATATCTCAGTTCCAGATTCATTATAAACTTGTATCTCAGAACTTACTGTGTGGGTTGTAAAATCTAGCTCATCAAAATTAAACATTTATATTATCTCTCTCTAATTTGTGTGGTTATAACTACTAAGTATATACTTCGCACCAAATGGTTTTAAATAATCTCTAGTGCTCAGGGTTCCATTAATTATTGACATAACATGGGATGGAATATCTGTGGCTGTTATTCCAACAGAACTCACAGTACACCCAACTGCTGCCTCAATAGATGGTGTGGTGACACCGTTGGCGACTCCAAGCCCAGTGACAGGATCCGTGACAACTGGTGCCGCCACTATTGGATGTGTATGTGCAGAAAGAGCTGAATTTAATATGCATTGCTTTGAAGCCAAGGAATTAACCAAACCTGCTAGTCTCGATATATCATCAGCCACTATCTCTAAAAAATCAGTTAAATTTTTTCCCTTAACCATGGGCTGCATATCTTTGTCTAGATTTCCAGCAATTAAATCAATTCCTCTAATTGCAGACACGCTACCGTTGAGAGAGTTAGCTTTTTGAACACGAGTTACCAATTTAATTCCTTCGGTTCCAATTATCCTAACGGCATCAGCCTTTATACCTATTCCAGACCTTTCAACTATATTTCCCGCTTTTCCCTTTGCAATTCCAAAATTTTTATCTATATCGGTTCTTTGACTTATATAAATTCTAGCGGCGTCTCTGCTGAAATCGTTATCTATATATATTGTGTCGCCATTTGAGTCTTTTTCTCTAATATTGCTGGAGTGTCTTCCGACAACTATGTCTATTGCTCCCGAGTGAGAGTCGCCTCTGCCTCCATATCCGGATAACAATCCTGCTGGGCGGTCTCTGCCCATAACAATTTGAGTATTGTTCTCTCCCTGCGCTGCTATGATTTCACATGGAGCTTTTCTAAAGTTTGGTATTGGCTCTAGCTTTTTATCGCACCCAATACCTTCAGTCTCTAGGTATTCACTTTTTGTAGCTGCTTTTAAATTTTCTTTTCTTTCTTCGCTAAGATTATCTTGTTCGCTTGGCTTAACAGCAATCGTTCTTTTTGTAAAATCGTCCATAAATCTTTAAACCCCTATAAGATTAATTAAATACATTATAATCATAATACCTGTCAGAAGTTAATTTGCCGGTTTCTATGCTCTTTTCTGACACAAAAATAGCATATTCATTATTATAAGTCTGAGAATTTTGAGGATATGAAGTTCCTAATTTGTTGACAAAATCCTTTCCGGAAAACCAATTCTCTCTTGGCACCTGAACCTCCCATTTAAAAACATTTTCTCCACTTGAGTATATTCCATATTTCCAAGCATTTGATATCAGAAACTCAAATGCTATAGAATCATGTTTATAAGTTTTCAATCCGTTATTTCCAATGTCAAAAACTAATCCCGTTTCATAAGAATTGTGAAATTTTTCTATGCTTTTTCCGGTTTCAAATGAGCCATACTTTTCAATCAAATGATCACGGTATTTTTCATAATCATTGTCATATTTATTGAATTCGGCGGCACGAGATAATTTAAAAATTCCTGTGATGTTTTGTTCATCTCTTTCGGCTTGAGACCTCTGAGAAATATATGCCAAGAACTCGTAATTCATTGCCTCCAGCCTTCTAGCTGCTAGAATGTGCAATTTCATAACCCTTTTTACGCTTGGCGCAACGACTAGATTGTGACTATACCTATTTAAATCACCATAAGCATATGTCCGGACTTTGTTTGTTGTCAAATTAAATAACTTTTTATCGCTATAGTATTTCTCGTTAACTCCATATGAGTTTTCATTGAGGTTAGACATTTCTATCAACCTCACTTCAGTTTGAATTGGCTTGTTAAGTATGTTGGAATACTTGTTTGTCATATTTCCATTTTCATCAATAATCTTAGATGTAATACCCTCTAGAGTCGTTTTTTCTTGTATTAAGAACCCACCGTCCGATGAGAAAAAATTATAACCATTTTTTTGCAAAAATGGAGAATTCGAATTTGTAAATTTAGCCACCTGACCTTGTTCGGTAGCCTCTGATTGGCTGCCGTCTAAAGCTGCACCAGTGGCTGATGATGCCCCTGCTGTATTTTGTGCTCCAGAAGATGTTTTAAAAGGTCCACTACCTTTTGAATATATCTTTTTTGTCCCTATTGTTGTTTTTGGCTCACTAGCTGGTTCTAGCAATATGCCTGTCTCTTGTGTTTCCTTATCAACAAAGTCTACCCATACAACATCGCCGGCTCTTGGAGAATAAGATCTTATAGTATCACCTGATTTCATATATCTAAACTCTGGATATAGTTCAACAACTAAGGAATCATATGTTTTTGCATCAATCCTTGGATCATCTAAAATAGCAAAACCACTGTCGCTCTCTATTTTACAGGGGTCTCCATAATAAGTTGTAGGAAATGGTAGGTGGGCGTGAAGTTCAGGAATTCTGACTCTATAAACTGGTGTAACTGTCGTGTCTTGAGTATTTCCCGGATGTTTTATATGCCTGCCATTGGAAACTGATAACACAACTCCATACCATGGACCAGACTTGCTTATCCTACTTTCTTTATATTTGTCATTGGTAGTATCTTTTAGTGATTTAAAATATGAAATAACTCTATTTTTAGTATAGTGGTCATTCGTTAAACCTGAACTGTATAGCTTGTTGGTTTCTCCGAAGCCCTTATTCAAATTTATATATTCGCTTTCGGGTCGACCAGATAAAGATCCACTCGCTGTTCCAAGAGTTGTAGTTTCTTCGTGATTTGAGCCTTGAGGTGTGGTTGCCATCAGCCTGTCTCCTTAATTAAGTCAAACAACTCCTCCTTGTCTTGACTAGTTAATTCATCAGATCCAGATGTCTTCTTTTGAATTAAAGCACTTACTTTTACCAATTGCTCGTTTGATCTTTGCAATGTTTCAACATATTTAGCCGCGATTGTGCCAACAGATTCTTTTCTATCTTCATCTTTTTTCATGTATTCCATCAACTCCATTAATAGAGTTGTGGTAATAGCACGATCACTTCTTATATTCTTTATCGTTTCTTCAATATATGAGTCTAAGTCTTTCATAACAATATAATTAGTGCTTAATCATATTTCTCCACGATCCCATTTCTTTTTAAATACCCTATACCTAACTCGCATCTTGTTTAAGTTATTAACAACCTGCTTTGTGTTGAGACCTGTTATTTCTCTTATATAAAAATATATAGCTTTCTTGTTGTAAATTTCAATGCAATCTGGAGATGATAATAACATTCTTACAGCTTCATACACCTTCTCTTCATTAGGCTTCATGGTTATGGTTTTTTCCCACAAATTTATTTCTTCCCAAAGGTTTTGCCAAAACTCAAAATCTTCCCTAGCAGAATCATATTCATGCTCAACAGTTATTTTTGACATGTCTATATTTTTTGGAAGGTCATCTATTTTGACCTCCCTCTTATTGCTTTGGTTTGTTTTTCTTACCTTGTGAATAAACCAATTTTTTGTGATGACGCTAAAATAAGAAAAAGCTTTTGATCCTTTGCTCGGATCATATTTGTCTAAAATTGTTGTGAGCCAAATTTTACATTCATCTTTCAAAACCTCTATGTTCGGTAGAGAAGTGAAGCGATATGTATATATGATCTTGTCGACCATTTCATTAAATGCTGGCGCTATATACTGAATATATAACTCCGTTCTAATCTTTATATCGTCTGTTTTAGTATATTCTATAATCGCGTTTTCATGCACTTTTGTAAAATATAAGTTTTTTTTCTTAGCCATATTACTCTAATTCTATTTCATTTACTTCATCCACCCTATCTGTGACCAAATTATAAACATCGCTAAATTCTTTTACATGTTCTATAATTTGTCTAGAGTGAACTATTAATTCTTTAATGCTGGGCTCACCGTAATACATTTCCATTTCATATAATTGTTGCAAATGATTCTGATAAGAAGTTAAATCCTCAATTAAATTGCCCATATTGTCGGATACCAAAAGTAATTCTTTTAGCATTTTGCGAATATACCAAATGAAAAGTATATTTAAGACAATAGAAAAAATTAAAAAAAATATAAGTAAACTCATTTGTGTTCTTGCCTCGCCTCTTTTCTATCTTCTCTCAATTGTTCTCTTGCCTCTTCTATGTGTTTTTTTACAATATTGCCAGCGTTGTTTTTATTGACATATGTTGGCATTGAGGGTACCCTTGTCAGACCACCTTCGGAATTGCATATTTTACAAACAGTCTCAACGCTCTTCATAGAGTGAAATATTTCAAAATGTTCATCACATTTTTCGCAATGATAACAATATGTTGGCATTTTAATCCTCTGTCTCTTCATTATCCATTTTGACTAATGGGGGATTTTTGACAAAAAGTTCTGGGTCACTGCCTTCTTCTTCTGTGGCAGCAATAAATTGAAATTCTTTCAAAACTGGCACAATATCGCTTTGCTCCAAGAGACTCTTCTGAAGAGCCATCATTACGGCTCCAATTGCTTGATCTGACATGCTATAGTGTTTCATTAATACTTTCTCCTATCGTATTTGCTTTTTAAAATATTCTAAGTCTGCTTCAAACATCATCTTAGCAAGACCTTCAAATGTCACCTCGGGTATCCACCCTAGTTTTTCTCTTGCTTTTGTGGAATCGCCGAGCAGGTACGGGACTTCTTGTGGTCTAAATAATCTTGGGTCAATTTCAACATACTTGTCAGCACTTCCAAGACCTGCTTGATCAAATACAGCGTCCAGAAACTCCCTTACCGAATGAGTTTCCCCCGTTGCAATTACATAATCATCCGGCTCATTCTGCTGCAACATCATCCACATTAGCCTTACATAGTCTCCGGCAAAGCCCCAATCTCTTTTTGCGTCAAGATTGCCCAAAAACAACTTATCTTGAAGGCCCAATTTTATTCTTGCAGCAGCCATTGTGATCTTTCTAGTTACAAAAGTCTCCCCTCTCTTTGGGGATTCATGATTAAAAAGAATTCCGCTGCATGCATATTGACCATAAGACATTCTATAGTTTCTTACAAGGTTGTGGGCAAAAACCTTAGCGCAAGCATATGGAGATGCTGGCATTAGAATTGACTCCTCGTCGAACGGATAATTAGGATTAT
>MDTC01134191.1_pt1 | contig 14903 bp, 12 predicted proteins | sample 811181 | NCBI WGS metagenome assembly MDTC01 (sample SAMN05326644, study PRJNA326480) | marine metagenome | isolation source: seawater | place: Pacific Ocean: North | collected 2011 | reverse complement strand
CTATCACCCTTTTGAACAATATATTTATTAAAGGCTCCTGTTCCACTGAGATCCCCAGCAATACGTCGTTCTTTTTTCTCATCAATAACATTTTTGTCATCAAGTTTTTCATCCACAGCTTGTTCAGTCATCACAGACAATTTTGCTTCATCAGGTTTAAATAACTCAAAAGCAAGTATTCCCCCGACTGCTACGACATGCAGTATTAGCACAACGATAAAAGCTCTCGAAAGCTTAATGTTAGGGACATCCTTTTTCCAACTTTCATCGCCTGTTGTTCTTAATTTTTGAGTTCTTGCGAACACATCAATCCACGACTGTTTGTCAGCCTTGTTATCTTTTTGCCTATTATTATTTATCATAGTTATTTTTTTGGGTGAAAATTTCTCATTACCGATTCTATAAAAGAATTCCCTCGGTCCTCGTAACCGTTAAACATATCAAATGATGAAGTGCCTGGTGAAAAAAGGACTATGCCTGAGTTATCAACAAGACCAATAGCCATTTTTACTGCCTCATCTAAATCTTGAGCAAGAACACAATTTGTTTCCTCTTTCCATTCCTCTGAAATTTCGAATCTATTTTCTCCAAAGAGCACTGCAGATGAAACACCAGCATTGACCGTTGTATTAATATCCGAATATGAGATCCCTTTATTTTTCCCTCCTGCAATTAGCACAATGTTTTGACCTCTAAACGAATTCAACGCACTAGCCACCGCATGAAGATTAGTTGCCTTCGAATCATTAATGAATTGAATACCATTTGAATCCAAAACTAGCTCACACCTATGAGCAGGAGCTTTATAATCCATTATGGAATCAAGAATCTCTTTATTTTCAAAACCATGGATTTTAGCCACAGCTATTGCAGCCATCAAATTTTCAGCATTGTGCAACCCTCTCAATTTTGTAAGAGATTGATCTAACAAAACATTATCTGAATTTGCTATTTTTGAACCATTCAGCCTATAATCACTCAATTCATTATAAGCTGAGAAAGTTACTGTCTGAGCCTTTAACCCATTCGGTTTTTCAAGACCATTCACTATCGCCCAATCTTCATCTGTCTGATTAATGAAAATATTCAGTTTGGCATCTCTGTATTCATCAATTGATGAATATCTGTCCAGGTGATCGGCGGCAAAATTAGTCCAAACCGCAATATGTGGACAAAATTCATTAATGGCCTCGAGCTGAAATGAACTTATCTCCAACACGATCGTCGAATAATTTTTATCTTCGATTATTATATCAGCAAATGGCCTACCGTGATTCCCTCCAACAGCAACAGTCCTTCCACAACCTTCTAAAATTTTACCTATAAGCTCAACTGTTGTTGTTTTACCATTAGTGCCCGTTACTCCAACGATTTCAGAGTTACAAAAAGAATATGAAAATTCTATTTCACTAATAATTTTTTTACCTGCACTTCTAAAAGGTTTTACAATATCCCAATCTAAACTGATACCGGGACTAACAACTACCAGTTCATAGGAGTTAGGATTCCCACATATCCCGCCCTCACCTAAAAAGACATCTATCCCTTCCTTCGAAAGTGATTCAGCCTTACGTTCAAGATCACCAGAAGATCCAGTATCGAACAAATCGACACAAGCCCCCTTACTTATAGCTAATCTGGATGCCGCGATACCACTTTTACCGCATCCTAAAATTGCTAACTTTTTATCTTTATAGTTCAAATCTTATCTTAGTTTAAGTGTGGCCAAACCTATCAACGCGCATAAAAGTGATAGAATCCAAAACCGAGTTATCACCTGACTTTCATGCCAGCCTTTCAGTTCGAAGTGATGGTGAATAGGTGACATTCTGAACAGTCTCTTGCCCCTAATTTTATAACTTAGAACTTGTAAAATTACTGACGTTGCCTCCATCACAAACACACCCCCCACAACAATCAATAGAATTTCATGTTTAGAACATATAGCTAGAGTGGCAAAAGCTCCACCAAGGGCTAGCGACCCTGTATCACCCATAAAAACTCTTGCAGGGTGACAATTAAACCATAGGAAACCAAGACCTGAGCCAACGAGAGCAAGACATACAATTGTCAACTCACCTGCAAATCTACTATGAGGAATGAGTAAATAATTTTCTCCTAGTTGCTGATTCCCAACTAAATAACAAAGAGCAGCATAAGCCAGAGCAACAGAAATAGAACAACCAATAGCCAATCCATCGAGACCATCAGTCAAATTCACAGCATTAGAACATCCAACAATAATGAGAATGAAAAATGGCACACACATAAATCCCATGTCCTCAATGATTGGATTCTTGTTAAATGGCACGTATAGCCTTGTTATAAATTCTGAAGTTTCTTTATTAAGGAACAAATAAAGGCCTGCAATAAGTGCAACAAGGACCTGTAATAATAACTTTGTCTTAGCGCTAATACCTTTAGAATTGTTCTTCTTTACTTTTTGATAGTCGTCAAGGAACCCAACAGCAGCTAACCCGAGAAAAACAAAAATTACAGATATTACAAATGGATTACTCCATCTGGTGAATAGCAAAACACTTATCATTACTGAGGAAACAATAATAACCCCACCCATTGTCGGAGTGCCGGCCTTCCCGTCATGTAACTCAGCTAGCTCATTAACTTCATCAGCCGTTCTAATTGGTTGCCCTAACTTCAATGAAATCAATTTTCTTATTAATTTGGGCCCAATAATAAGAGTGATGATAAAAGAGCAAACACAAGCCATTCCTGCCCTTGACGTGATGTACCTTAACAACTGTACATCATTATTTGTGACCTCTTTTAAATAATCGTACAACCAAGGAATCATGATTTTTCAAAGAGGGTTAAAATTTTCTCCATTGAAGAAGACCTGCTACCTTTGACCAAGACAACGTCTCCTTCTCTTAATTCATTTTTAAGCGCTTGTGCACATTCTTCATGGCTGTCAAAATGAAGCGCATTCTTTAGCCCCACAGAAGCCGCCCCTCTTTGTATAAATTGAGCCGCTTCTCCCACACTAAAAATATGTTCAATCCCAATACTTTTTGCCCTAGTACCAATATCAATGTGATATTTTTCGGCATCCTCACCAAGCTCAGCCATTGCACCTAAGACGAGGTATTTTTTTCTTTCACTCTTCATCTGAGCAAGACATACCATTGCCGCTATCACAGAATCTGGATTCGCGTTATAGGTGTCATCAATAAAATTAACTCCATCAATTTCTCTTCTTTGCAGACGCCCTAGACTTAAGTTCGCTTTAGAAAGACCATTACTAATATCATCAATACTCATCCCCTCACGTAATCCAACTGCAACAGCAAGCAGGGAATTAACCACCATATGCTCTCCTGGAAATGGCAGATAAATTTCTGCATGATGTCCATCAGCAACTAAATTGTAGGTGGTACTAACTCCATCGTTACTGATAATTTCTCCCCTAATATCACCACAACCTATTCCTACGGTTATTGATTCAGCTGCAATTCGGTCGGCAATAAAGTCACAATAATCATCACCCGCATGGAGAACGACATAACCATTCTCTGGAACGTTTAGAGCTAGGTCTGATTTTTCTTTAGCAATGTTGTCTCTGGATCCTAAATTTTCAATATGAGCCACTCCTATATTTGTTATTACTCCAACATCTGGCTTCGCAATATCTGCCAAAGCAGCGATCTCCCCTGATTGACTCATACCCATTTCCCAAATGCCATAATCATTTTTTTCTTCAAGATTAAGCAGTGTTAGAGGGAGGCCAATATGGTTATTAAAATTACCCTCCGTTGCACTAACAGAATATGACTGACTTAATACAGATTTTAAAATATCCTTAGTTGAGGTCTTTCCATTACTTCCCGTAACACCTACTCCAGTTACTTGGAGTGAAGACCTGTACGATCGTGCCAATTCTTGCAATCCGGATAAAGTATCCTCAACCCTAATTAGAGGTAATCCATGAGGCAACTCACGTTTGGTTTTATCATTAATCATTGCAGCTGAAGCTCCAGCGGCTAGAGCATCAACAACATAATCATGGCCATCAAAATTATCACCCTCCAGGGCTACGAAAAGACTACCTTGTCTAATATTCCTACTGTCAGTTGAAACAGAGCTTATAATTATTTCACTCAGATCATCACCAACAAGACCATTGGAATAGCTAGCAACATTGCCTAACGATAACTCTTTCATCTTTTATTCTGTCCAACCTCCCCTCTGTCTTGAAATTGATTATTTCTTAATGAGTCACGTTCTTCTTTCAGCCGACGACTTTCCCTGACCATTTCATGACGCACATGATCTCTGTCATTAAGCATTTGCCTAGCAACCAAACGGTCATCAAAATCCATTCGATCTTTTCCAATTATTTGGTAATCCTCATGCCCTTTACCTGCGATAAGCAACACATCACCAGGAGCCAAATAAGAAACCCCTTGTGCAATAGCTTCTCTTCGATCCTCTAAAACTTCGTAATGCGACCCTCCAAATCCTGCTACAATGTCATTAATTATTTCTTTAGGATCCTCGCTCCTAGGGTTATCTGAAGTAATTATTGAGTAATGAGAATAATGAGAAGCGACCGCTCCCATCTTAGCTCTCTTCTCAACATCTCTCTCTCCTCCACATCCGAAAACCAAAATAATTCTTCTGGGATCAAGTTCCTTCAGAGATAACAAAGTTTTCTCTAAAGCGTCCGGAGTATGAGCATAGTCTACAAACACCTCAAAAGCCCTACCGATCGAAACGCTCTCTAGCCTTCCTGGTATTTGAGGCAATTCATTTAGATTTTTTACCGTTTCTCTTAAATTTAAACCAAGCGACACGCAAGAAGCTAAGGCAGCCAAAGTATTATAAATATTAAACCTGCCAACTAATGGAATTGAAGACTTAAACTTTCGAGTTCCAACTTCAATTGAAAAATCAATACTCGTTTTCGTTAACCTTAAATCAACTGCCCTAAAATCAGATCCATTCCCCAAACCATAAGTAACTGTTTTGATGTTCTTATCTGAAAGATATTTGATGAGCTTTTTTCCCCAATCGTCATCAAAATTCACCACTGCAACTGAATTAGGCTTTATCTCATTATTGATTAATTGATCGAATAGAATTCTCTTCGCATCAAAATAACTATTCATATCCCCGTGATAGTCCAAATGGTCATGGGACAAGTTGGTAAAGACCGCCACATCATAATTCACATGAGCGGTACGTTTTTGCACTAATGAATGTGATGACACTTCCATGACTGCTGAGCAACAGCCATTAGAAATCATGTCTGAGAGATACTTTTGTAAATCTATCGAGTCTGGGGTTGTATGAGTGACTTTAACTTCTTGATTGTTCTTTAGGTCATATTTAATGGTTCCGATCAGACCTGACCTACGATGAGCCAAATCCAAAAGGTGATGGATCATATAACTCGTGGTCGTTTTACCGTTAGTTCCAGTGACACCTATCACTTTCAAATTTTCTGAGGGACCTTCATAGAACGCATCTGACATTGCAGACATTGCTTCTCTGACATTGGGGACTTTTACCCAGGGAATTTTTTTATCATTATTTGGGTTTTCAATTTCAGCTACCACTGCTGTAGAACCTAATTTCAATGCAGACTCCACATAATCTATACCGTCAAAATTCTCTCCTTTAAGAGCAAAAAACAAATCATCATGCACAGCTTTTCTTGAATCAAAACATAATCCTTTTACTTCAGGATCAGTTTCACCCGTAAAGGAGGCTCCTTTCACTTTCGCTGTTAGTTCACTCAGTTTCATCACCAGCTCAAATCCCTAAAAGTTTTGATATGCACCTCCCCTATCATTATTAAGTGTTCTCGCAGCTTTCCGGTGAACGATTAACGGTTCAACTCCTAGATATGGCATGGCCTTCATTGCGATCTCCTTAAAAACAGGGGCTGCCACAGTACCTCCATAGAGTTTCTCATCCCCTTTAGGGTCATCCACAATAATTATACCTGCCAATTTTGGATTATCGGCAGGCAAGAAACCCATAAAAGAGACCACATAGCGACTCGAGTGATATCCTAAATTTCTGGGATCTCTAGGTTTTTTAGCTGTCCCTGTTTTTCCCGCAACAACATATCCTTCAAGGGCTGCACGGGTTCCTGTTCCTCCTTTTTCAACAACTGAAACGAGTGCATTTTTGACCATATTTGCAGCATTTTCATGAATTACTCGACGAACTTTTTGAGGCTTGAACTCATGCATTGAAACACCATCGGAGGATTGAATTCTTTTGATAATTTGAGGTTTTAATAAAACGCCTCCATTCGCAATCACGCTTAACGCAGCAACCATTTGTAAAGCCGTGACGTCGACTTCATAACCCATCGCGATCCTCGACAATGAGGATTTACTCCAGATAGATGAATCTGGTTTCGTTACTGTACCCGAAGACTCAGCAGTCAATTCAACGCCAGTTTTTTTGGTGAAACCAAAATCTTTAATGTAATTATAAAAAGAATGCCGCCCCAAGAGCTTGGCCAATTTATATGCTCCTATGTTACTCGACTTTGCTAATATTTGCTCTGAGCTAAGATCTTGATACCCGCGATGATCTCTGAGAGTAAAGCCTACCTCACGGTAATATCCGTTGTGACAATTGAACATTGTGTCAGGCCCCACTAGGCCTCTATCATAGGCACCTGCTAATGAAACAATTTTGAATGTTGAACCTGGTTCATAGCGATCCGATATAGGGTGTATTTTCCTAACTCCATCCCTAGTAAATTGATTAAAATGTGGCCTACTAGCCATGGCTAAAATCTCTCCAGTCTCAGGGTTGATGAAAACAGCCATGATTTTTTCTGGACTATATTTGTTGACCGCGTATTCAAGCTGCTCCTCAACAATATTCTGTAATCCCATATCAATAGTTAGATCGATATTGGCACCATTGATTGGTGGAATCTCTTTACTAAAGTTTGATAAAACTTCACTCGAGCGCCTTGTTCTTTCAACGTGCCTATAACCAGGAAAACCTCCTAACTCAGAATCAAAAACTTTCTCAATTCCCTCCTTGCCCACATTCGTTGCATCAGTATAGCCAAGAACCTGTACCAAGCGTCCGTGGTTCGGATAATATCTTCTGGATGAATCTTCAAAGTGAAAACCCCCAATCTTTTTCTCCTTCATCATAACCTTGATCTTCTCGGCTTGAACAAAATCCAAGGACCTGTAAATCACCATTCGAGCTTTATTTGAACCGCCCTGAGTTAACTCCTTCAATGGATTACCAGTTAATCCCAAAGTTTGTTCTAGAAGGTTTTCCGCCAGCACGATAAATCTGCTTTTGATCTCATCGGGATCATACTTCCTTGCAATTTGTTTTACACTTACCCCCTCTGAAGCAGCAACTCCCCTTCGACACACATGAATATCAGTTAAATGATACCTATCAGCAATGACATCCCTAACAAATTGATTTTGGACCAATGGTTCTTTATTTCTATCAAAGATTAATCCCCTGGACTGTGGTAGCTCCTCACTCAACATTCTTTCAGCCAGAGCAAGTTCCGAAAATCTTTCATGGCTAACAATCTGGATATATACAATTCGCGCTGATAAAGCACTGAAGAGCAAAACAAGAAAAACGGTCGCCCAAAAACTACGTTTATATAAAACCCTACTATCCACTCGGCCTATCTAAGTTAATGATTGTCACACCGCTATCAGAGCTAATTCCCAGAACTCTGGAGGTGTCAGGGTTATTATTTTCTGGAGTAAGGGAAAAACTATTTTGTATGGGTATTAACTTAGTCCCACTCTCTTTTAAGGCCCCTGCAAGGGCTCTCCTATCCCTCAAAGTTTCAACTCGAAGCTCAACAGTTTGAACTTTTTTCTCAAGGAGTTTTATTTCGCTGAGAAGCGCCCTTCTCAAATCACTTCGCTCAACATGTGCATTTTTAATAACCACGAAAGCACATGCGATGATGCCTACAAATGCGCCAAGAACAACAATCGAAAGTAGTGATCCTACCTTCAATCTACGTTGATATTTTTTGCGCTTTTTATTCATCTTAGTCAGTATTAGAAACTCCAATAGGCAACCTTTCTGCCACCCTAAGCCGAGCACTACGAGCTCTCGGGTTATTGCGAATTTCATCCTTGGTCGGGCTGATCCCTTTCTGCATTACCAATTTGAAGCAATAGTCAGGATTTTGTTTTGGCTCTGGCCACTCAGGTCTGTCAATTAAAGAGCGACTACATCTCCTCAGATAGGACTTTACAATCCGATCCTCTAAAGAGTGAAATGAAATAATAACCAACCGGCCTCCCGGGCGAAGCCAATTAGGAACCTCGGCTAAGGCCTCCTCTAAAACTCTCAACTCATTGTTAACAGCAATTCTCAGAGCTTGAAAAACTCTTGTGGCTGGATGTTTTTTGCCTCTTCTCGGTAAAATTGATTCTACTAAATTTGCCAAATCAGTGGTACAATCAAATAACTTTTCTTTTCTTCTTTGAACGATTGCAGAAGCAATTCTTCTCGAAGCTCTTTCCTCACCGTACTCATAAAAAACTCGGGCAAGCTCTTCTTCTTCGCAGTTATTAATCAACTCGGCCGCTGTTATCTCTGCATCAGGATCCATCCGCATATCTAATGGGCCAGGCTTTGTAAAAGAAAATCCGCGCTCAGCATCATCAACTTGGCGAGAGGATATTCCTAAATCCAAAAGCAACCCATCCAACCCGCTAATCCCTATAGTGGATAAAATCTCACCAAAATCTCTGAAATTTCCCTGTATAGCACCAAATTTGTCATCATACGAACTCAATCTAGCTTTTGCAAAAGACAAGGCCGCAGGATCCTGATCCAACCCGATAACTTTGGCTCCTCTTTTGAGAAGTTGCTCTGAATGACCACCTCCGCCCAGCGTCGCATCAAGAAAAAGCTTATTGTCATCAGGGGCAAGATAATGAGTAACTTCATCAAGAAGTACCGATTCGTGATATTCTGAACCGGGCTTTCTTGAGTAACCAAAATCATTCTTATCTTTCGGAGGTTTTAAGTCCGAACCATTTTCTTGCCTGAAACTTGTCGGTCCTGACACGTTTCTACAATTATCTTGGGGCCAGTCACTCAAGTGAAACAGAATGTTTTCTCCACCATTGGCAGAGGAAAGTTTGCAATTGAATAGAAGCCTCGATATGAGTTCCCTCATTTTCTTCTTTGATTAGTTTAATTAATATCAATGTTATTGTTATGTTGAGGTTTCTAATTATTGAGGGGATTAAAATTATGGGACTACAGGCCGATTTTATCAGCAGCATCAGCAAATGAGGTTTCTTCTTTAATTTGGTTATCAAACCAACTTTTTGGATTCCATGCTTCAATTCGAGTACCGCCTCCAGCTAGCAGGACTTCATTACGAAACCCTAAACTGGCACATGCTTCGTAAGGCAGTACGAGCCTACCCTGTCTGTCGAGGGGACACGGGGTGGCTCTTGAAAAAAGTTGTCTTGCAAACTGACGACGCTGCAAGGGATCAATGCTCTGATTGGATTCAAGATCACTAATCATTTTTTGGAGTTCATTGCCGGGGAGAAGAATTAAAAAAGGCTGTCGAGGGTCAGGCACGGCGAATAATTCGGTCAAACCTTCAAAACGCCATCTGGCCGGAACCGTCACGCGGTGATTGTCATCTAACGTGTGCTGAACGGTTCCAGCAAAAAGCTGGTCGTTATTACTGTTTTTTAAGTCTGCCAAGGCTATTAGGGGGTATCATCCATTTGGCCCCATTTTGCCCCAATCTGCCCCTAACTGCCTAAATGGTCAACGTCATTTTTTATGGTTTTTCGAATAAAAATGGAAATTAATCATTTTTTATAAATCTTTGACCTAAAACACCCCCGAATAGGCTTTTTTTTCGCTTTTTTTTAAAAAAACTCTGCAAACACCAAACATTAACCGTATTGGCAGAAAATAAAAAAATGACTGAACGATAAAATTCAGATGATTTGAAAAAAGTAAGAACTGATTTGAGCTCTACTTTTCAGATTCTGCCTTTGACTCAACAGATACCCCTTCACTGTTCCAAAACTTTTCGGAAACCGTTTCCCCATTTTCGATAATAATTTCTACTTTAAGCTCACCGTTTTCATGCCAAGCAAACCACTCGCCATCAGCAGGCTTTCCCTCTTTGAAATTTGATTGTTCTTTTTTTTGACCGTTTTCGTAATAAGTAACAATCATGCCATCGGGTATTCCATTTTTAAGATCTAACTCCATTTCTCTATTTCCATTTTCAAAAGTCTTGTAAACTTTACCGCTATATGGGTTAGAAGAACCTTTAACATATTTTAACCCATCACGAATCTCAATACTTCCTGAATCAATAGTGTCAGGGTCAATTTTCACTATCAAAGATTCCTCAGGAGGCAAATCATAATCTTTTTCGGTTTCAGAGGGAACACCCGTGGTGGGAGCTGATGTTTCTTCAACAGAGGTTGCTGGAAGAATATTCGATTCGGATACTTGATTCGTTGAGGAATCATTCAAGGATGTTTTAGAATTTTGTACAACGGAATCTTTTTCCTTTTCCCCACAACTAAAATTCACCAAAGCCAAGAATAGTGTTAAAAAAAATTTATTACTCATATTTAAAATAATGATAGTTACTAACCAACTTAAAAATTTTTTTTAAAACCCAACTTCAGGGTTGTAGACGACGAATTCTACCATTAAAGGGATCTAGCACTAATGTAATAAACTCGGTCGCCGGAGTTAACTCTCTATTGAGATCGGTTTCTCTCATGACTGTTAACGTCCAGTGAGATTCATCAACCGTTGCCAAATTTGTTGATCCGTCTGGCCTGAACTCAAAGGCAACGAATTCAGCAAGCTCTCTTCTGGGTATTTTCGTTGCATCTTCTCTCAAAGCTTCTGATTCAACGATGGTACTGTAAGACTTTTCAGCAAGCACAAATGGTTGCGGTATCATCTGAACTTCCTCTTCCTCAAATTTTACATCAGTATGATCCTGAGGATTAGTAATCACCTGAGCTGCCTGAACAGCTCGGTACATTGGAAGACTACCAGGAGTTTCAGGATCTTCAAACCTGAAGAAACGCACTTCGACCGGTCTATTTTCGGTGATGGCTCTCTGGTGAGCACCCGCAAGGAGAGCTTCCAGTTGATCAGCCGCTTGCCTTAGCTTGGACCCTTTAAGAGCGGGCGCCATTGCGGGTATAGTGAAAGCGACAATGACCGCTATAATACTCAAAACAACCAACACCTCGATGAGGGTAAATCCTTTGATATTGATTCGGTTTTTTCTGAACATAATTCCCTAGTTATCTTTGAAGTGAGGAATCGCTAAACTTAGAAGCTCTAACCGCGACAGTTTCATGAAACACCCTGTACTTAATATTTTTAGATTCCAACAAGCGTTTTAATTCATCCAAATCCTTATCATAGTCGGATACCTTCTTAAATAGAGTAGATGGAACAATGTCAGCCAATACCCCTTCTCGTTGCTCGTTTCTAATGGCAGAACCCTCATCAATGGCCACCATAGTCACATCAATTAATGGAGGAAGTTGATGCTTTGTTGGGTCTTTGGCTTTTCGCTCTTTTTGAAATCTTCTACTGTCATACTCATAATCTGGAGCAAGTGTGTTATTAACTTCAGTGGTTGATGTCGACTCCTTTGGTTCAATGATGAGAGCGATGATATTTTCCGCGATTGCTCTAGAAAAAGGCCTACCACCTGGAGTGTAAGTTTTTTGAACTACATCATTTTTAAACCACTCAGTATTGTATCTCTCTTGAAGATTACTGGAGTAAACTTTCAAATTTTCTGTTGGGGGCCTGAACTCCATTAGACGGTATCTCTCTTTAGCCGTTATCGTCTCAAAGCCAGATAAGAATTCAGGAATTTGATCTTCGTCCGTATTTCTCTCAACGTAGTATCCCCAACTATTCATTAAACTTCCAAAGGATTGGTTCTTTGGATCGAGTGAAAAGCTGAGCGGCGCTTGAAAGAAAACACAATGGGTTGGAAACCTCTCAGACTCAAGGATATCTTCAGACCTACCAGAAATAAAATGAAGATCTGATTTTCGTTCATAACCTGATGGTCTGTCAGTCGGTCTGGGAGGAACGCGACTATACTTGTAATCAAAATAAGTATTGAGCATTGCTTGACCAATTCGACGGGTCAATCCCTCAAAAGCAACACGAGCCTCTTTGAAAGTTTGGACTCTTTCGGTGGACTGACTCCATGCCTTGGTTGTGGTTTCCAGCATATTAAAGACAACAAGCATCAAGAGTGCGAGCACAACCATCGACACCATAAGTTCCAGTAAAGTAAAACCCACAACCCTACGAAAGAATCCTCTTTTTTTCTGCTTCATTAAATTGCTAAATTAGTTGAAAAAGTTGATAATATTAGTCTCTGGAATCTTTTTGTGTATCCACAATATAGGTCCAATAAGAATGATAATCTTTTTTGACTTTCTTGTTAGGGTCACCATCAGATGGAGGGTCGCTAAAATCGGGCTCAGCGCCACCTATGTAACCGGCGACTTTTACGACCACTCGTTTTAGATATTTATTCTCATATTTACCGGGGAGTTCTGGGCTTTTCTCATCCACTTCAATCCTTGCCGTGTAAATTCTTCTATTCTTAGATTCTTGATCATTTTTGGTGAGCTCGGTTCCCATGTCATCGAAGTAATACTCCTTACCATTCCACTGTTGAATTTTCTCATAGTCAGAAAGTTGAATTTCACTAACAAGCTGATTGGCAATTCTAGCGCCGACCGTGTTAGTACCTGCTTCCTTCATGATATCCATCCCTGTGGGTAGTAGTGCCATCAAAGTGACCATGACCGTTGCCACAATACCTAGGGCTAGGACAGTTTCGACCAAAGTAAAACCTTTGTTAATAGTCCTGCTAATAAGGTTATTATTCTTGATTTTAAAATTCATGAATTCGAGATTTCCAAAGACAATAAAATTTACATTGCATATACGCAAGATATTTCACAAAGTCGTTATTTTTTATAGTAATTATTGAAAGTATGATTACTACCTGATGATCACTTTATACTTCTCCACTTTTACACGCCCAAAAACAACAACCTTGTCCTTATCACTTTGACGAACAGGTCTAGCGTATCTCGCCGTGATAGTAACTGTTCCATCCTCGTTGTCCACAGCGTCACCAATTTGCTTGAATGTGTCAATGGCACTGCCATCAGACCATGTTTTTAGGTTGAATGAAATTTGAGGAATATATTTAATATCTCTCATGATAAATCCTCCGACAGGACTGGCCAAGGTACCTGTCGTAGCGCCATTCACCTGACGCCAAATTATTTCAAACCAAAAGAGTCCTCTTTCTTCAACCATTCTTACCTGAGGCATAATGGGAACCCCTGCAGAGGAAACTAAACTGGGACTGTTTGGATCACCACCAAAGGCGTATTCAAGAAAATTACTGATTCCATCTCCATCTGGATCCTCAAACGGAAGACCCTTTTCATCAATGTCAAAAGGTGTTTCTAGTTTCACCCATGAAGGGTATGAATCTACGGTCAGAGGATATCCCTCAATATGGAAGTTGTCGAAAAATATTGATTCCGTATTCTCATTGCACTTGGCTTCATAAGAAAATGTGTAGCTGTTGGCCGAATCGGGAACTGGAAAAGAATATCTATAAAAAGAACCATTAATTCCTCTGTTCAAATCATTAAGATTTTCAGGTGGATCATTTCTTGGAGCTAGCTGGTCGGTAACACCCTCCAGCTGGCAAGAGAACAAAAAGTCTGAACCACTTGCCCCTTTGTTCAAGGCCTGAATGGCTAAGATATTCTGACCAATTTTTAGCTTATCGAGATGCTGGTTCAAAGAATAGTCCTTCATCGTCTGTGCAATGGAATCACTGTTACTAGCAGTTGCTTCAGAATCCCACTGAACCGGGTCAGGAGCTTTGAACGACTGAACTAATTCACCGTTAAGCCATGCTACAAAGCCGTCATCCGTTCTGGCCCCGAGGACTAAGGACTTAAAAGCACTGAGATCAGTTACATCGAAAGGGATACGGAGGTAAACAGTTGCATTTTTCCTATACATCTGCTCTTCAAGATCAAGAGCGATAAAAGGATCAAAAGGGTCAACTCTGGTTCCTGAACGCGCAAAACCAACTCCCCCTCTCACTGTGGTGAATCCATCATCAGCAAGCTTTTCTACATCCATCCAAGCCGAGTCATCATAATCGAGGTTAATCCATGAATCTCCTATATCCTCAGTAGGGACTAGGGCTTTTTTAATCTGATCCTCTGCCACTAAAATTTCCGTTACTTTCTCTGCAGCACCTCCGCCACCTTTAAGGTTTAATTCCTCTTTTTTAGTGTATTTATCACCATCCACACTAGTTAGACTAGAGAATTTAATGTAATCACTAGTCTCAAATCCGTTACCACCAGGCAGCCCCGCTTCGGGCCAACCGCCGTCATAAGTTCTTACATCAAAAGAAACTACAACGTCTTTATAATTCCTTAAATCAATTCGGTATCTAAGCTTTTCATCAGGAGATGGATTTCTTCCTTCAGGAACTTGAGAAAAAACCTCATGATGATCATTGGAGACGGCAAACGATCTACCTTCAGCAAAGCCAATACCAGTTTCAGCCAAAGGTAATCCCGTTAACCAATCAAAGTCCGCCACCCCACCTATGAGTCCACCACCAATACCATTTCGGTCACGGCTAGACCAACCAAGGTCATTGTTAATATCAGAGCTGGGTGTAAAGAAAGTTGATCCCTCACCAGCATCTTCAAAGGTGATTGTTTGAGGCGGAATAAACACACCATAACCGGGTGCAACATTAAAAGCACTCATCGACATATTGAACCCCGCATCAGAACTACCGGGTGATGACTGGT
>MDTC01037984.1_pt1 | contig 14905 bp, 13 predicted proteins | sample 811181 | NCBI WGS metagenome assembly MDTC01 (sample SAMN05326644, study PRJNA326480) | marine metagenome | isolation source: seawater | place: Pacific Ocean: North | collected 2011 | reverse complement strand
TCTTACATAATCTCCTGCAAAACCCCAGTCTCTTGATGCATTTAAATTTCCTAAGGTTAACTTATCTTGTAACCCATGGTAAATCCTTCCAACTGCTCTTGTAATTTTTCTAGTCACAAATGTTTCTCCTCTTAAAGGAGACTCATGATTGAATAGAATACCATTTACAGCAAAAATATCATATGACTCTCTGTAAAGCTTAGTTAAATTATGTGAAAAAACTTTTCCAGCAGCATAAGGACTTTTTGGTTCAAATAGTGAATTTTCATCTAACATTTCTTCTTTTGCCCCTCCAAACATTTCGGATGAAGAAGCTTGATAAAACTTAACTTCTTTGTCTAAATTTCTTATTGATTCTAAAAGGGTTACAGTACCCATTACAGAAGTATTTGCTGAGTACATTGGGTTTTTAAACGAAACTGCAACATGCGATTGTGCTGCCAAATTGTAGATTTCATCTGGTTTAATTAAATTTACTAAATTAGTAATGGAAGAAGAGTCAGTTAAGTCCGAGTAATACAATTGTAATTGTTTATCTTTACTGTATTTTGAAATCAATTCATCTATTCTAAAGGTGTTTATATTTGAACTTCTTCTAATTATGCCGTGAACTTCATAGTTTTTTTCAAGAAGAAATTTTGATAAATAATATCCATCTTGTCCCGTTATTCCGGTTAGAAGCGCTTTCATTTTATTAACCTTCTTTTAATTCTTCCTAGTAATATCTTTGTATTTAAAAACCAATTATAGAGTAACACAGAAAATCTATTAAAAATAAAATTAATCAACACTGAAGTTTTCATTACTTTTTGCCTTTTGTTAATTATTATATTTTTGTTTTCATCTATATAATTTAATAATTTCTTAAACTCTTCAAACGCGTGAATAAAATCCCACTCATAAGTTTTTAAACTTTCCCAATATGTATCATAATTAAAAATAATTTCTTCAATTTTTTCTTCAACATTGCTCTCATCAAACATCACACCATATTTACTGCAGTACTCAGGAAGTGCGCCACTATCAATATACAGAATTGGTAAACCACACAACGCAGCTTCCATATGATGATTTCCAGAAGGTTCGTTTTTTGATGCTGTAATATAAATATGGTGTTTAGATAATTCTTTAGCTAAATCTACACCACTCAATGGATTGATGCATTTAGTGTTTTGAAATTTGAGGTCTTTTGGATAATTGCCTATATATGTAAATTCAAATAAGTCTGTATTTATTGACAATTTATCTAGTAAAGAATAAATCTCTGCTCCTTTATTTGGATTAGAGCTCCAATGATGTGTAACAATTTTCAATTTTTCATTTTTGTTCCATTTTTGTTTGTTTAAGCTATTAAAAACTTTCTTATCTGGCCCACCTTTAATTACAAATGATTTGCTTTTTGAGATTCCTAAATTTTCATATAGCTCTTTAATCCAATCACTTACAAAAATATTTAAATCAATATTTTTATTACTAACAATGATGGCTTTATTAACATTAGATGTATTTTTTCTCTCATCGCATTCATTTATTCTGTGTAAACTGATAGCTTCACGATTTTTAAAATTTTGGTAGAAATCAATTTGATAATTATTAAACGTACTTAATTCTGACGACTTCAAGGGGTTCGTCATAAGTATAATATCAATGTCATTACTGTCTAAATCGTGTACAACTTCATGACCGAATTTAATAAGCTCGGCTTTAAGATTATTTAAAAAACTATTACCACCACCATAGGGACCATCAAATATTTCAGATCCAATACTAATTTTCATAAAACATCTAAAAACATTTTCTTAAACTCTTCCATTCCTTTTGGAATTGTTAAATTTTTAACATTATTGTATAAAAAATCTACATTTGGTTCCGAACGAAAAAATGTATGTTCGTCGTAAATTGACTCTTTACTCATAAACATTGGAGCATAGCCCACATTTGTAGAAATAATCGGTGTTTTTGTAAGTCCACACTCTACAATTGCTTGTGGACCACCCTCTGTTCTTGAACTTACAATATACAAATTTAAAATATTGTATAATTCATTTAACTCTTTAATAGAAACCATTTCAAAATACCTATAAGGAATTGAATTTTTTTTAAGTTTTGAAATTAGGTACTGCCTTCTTTTTCCTGTTAAAACAACAATTAAATTTTTATTACTTTGATATAGTTTTTCCACTTGTTTAAAAAAAATATCAGGGCCCTTTTCTAACTTTGGAGATTTTAAATCAATACCTTCTGTATCTCTTTGAAAACTTCCAATTAAGAAGTTCTCTTTAGTAAATCCAAATTTGTTTCTTAAGCTTTCTTTTTCTTTAATGTAAAACCAATTTTCTTGATTAGCCCAAAAAGGGATTACTTTAATTTCTTTATCGGTATATTCTTGTAATTTTTCTTTAGATAGATTACTAATAGTATGGTATTGGTCAATATACTTATCTCGTTCTTTAAATTCCTCAATCTGGAGTTGTTGAAATTTTTCCGGTACTATGTGGTGAATTGTACAGATAACTTTTTTTTGCTCGAGGAGTTTACTGGGAATTTTTTTCCAGGTCCATGGAGCAATCATCCAAACTACATTTGACCTAAATCCAAATCTAGTTGAAATTGTAGAGTTTTTTAAATACCACTCTTTTCGCATTCTATCAACTATCCATGACTCATTTATTTTTGTGATATAGATTTTCATGTGAATTAATTTAATTTTAATTTAAGACCTAAATAAAAGGTGTGGATAATTATATATTTAGGTACATATATGGTCACGGTAGGTTGAATTAAACGTTTAAAATTTTAAAAATAATAGAAAATCATTTTTTAGATTTGTTATGTCTTAAACTTCATTCAAGATAGTTTTAAAATTTTGTTCCCAAGTTTTTTCTGCTAATTTCTCGTTAGTAAAATTATAATTTTGCTTACTAATTTCTATAAGTAAATTGGTGTCGTCTAGCAATTTAAAGATGTTTCTTATGCTTTCTTCGTTTCCTAATTCAAAAACTAACTCGTAATTATTTGGAAAAAATTCATGTATCCCACCATTGTTTGGAAATACTGTTGGAATACTATTCATTGAAGCTTCGTTTCCAACAGTTGGTTGTCCTTCGTAAAGGTGGGTAAATGTAATCAATGCAAGTGATTCACGTATTATATTAATTGACTCTTCATTAGTCATAGGGCCTGTAAAAATAATTCTTTCATTTCTATATTTTTTTTGAAGTTCTCTTTTTTGGGGGCCGTCGCCAACTATTTTTAATTTTAGATTTTTATTTGAATATTTTAGAAATGAAATTAATAATTTTTCGATACCTTTTTCTTTTGAAATTCTTCCAGCATAAACAATATAATCACTATTTGGATTATAAGGTGTTTTATCTATGTTGGGTTTTATTGCATTTCTCAAAACCCTTATTTTGTTGTTGTATCCAAAATTCTTCATAAATAATTTTTGAAAATTAGTTAAGACCACGATATTAAAAAATGGGTTATTTAAAACTTTGTTAAATTTTTTTCCATGTCTTATCACCAAAAAAGACTTCAAATATGAATCTTCAAAATATTTATTAAATAATTTATACTTATTGCTTGTATGACCGCATGCCCTACAAACTTTTTGATTATTCAAATGATTTTTATGAAAAAATGTTTTAGTACAATAAAATCTAAAATTGTGGAGCTTGATTAAAGTTGGTATTTGAAATTTTTCGAGAATTTCAAAAATACTCACAGATGCTTTAAACCATGTATTGTGTACATATACGTAATCGGGTTGGAATTTTTCAATTTTATCTTTTAGAGAATTTGCACTTTTTTTATTTTTGTTTGTTAAGAAATAAATGAACATTTCTATTGGATTACCTAAATTGTTATCAAATATTAATTCTTCAACAATAAAACTATTTTCTAAAACTTTTATTTCATTTAAAACGGCTACGTCTTCACCGCCTAAAGATCTATATTTGTTGTGTACGACAAGTATCTTTTCTTTCAATTTTATCTTTCAATACCTATATTCTTATATCTATTCATTTATATTGTTCAACATTTTGTTTTGTTATGATGGTTTCTTTATCTTTTGTTTTCCAATAAAAATATGATATTTTTCCATCAATATGAAATGGCAATTCGGTTTGACAATTCTTAATGAATTTAAAGTACAAATTCAATATTCCCTGTTCGTTTGTTGTTGATATTGGATATTTGTTTGCTAAGCTTATAATTTCATTTTTTGTACTGTTATTAATTATTTTGGAATCGAAAAAAAGTAAACCAGTTTGGAAGTAATTTTTTATTGTTAGGTCAAAAATCAATTCAAGATCTTTGTAATGTTTTGAAGAGTTATCGAATTGCGATGACAGACTCATTTCATTATTTGGATAATTATCGCTACGTGCAAAAAGTCTATTGTTAGGTAGAGTTTTAAAGATTTCGCCTATGTCAGAATGTATTGTCATATTTATATCCATATAAAATATAAAGTCCCATTTTTTTAATTTCTTATCAAAAATGTGCACCTTATGCCACTGAAAATTTTTTGTTAAATATCGATTTGGCATTCCTTGGGTCTCTAAATTCTTGTAGCTTTTTTCTGCAGTTTTTGTAAATTTAATTTTAGGGAATTTAAAGAAAAAGATTTTTTTACTATGTTTTAAGAATAATTTATATAAAAAGGCTGGGAAAAAAAAACTTGTAATAACAATTACATCTCCATTATATTTTCCTTCTGTCCTACAGTTTTTTATAAAAGAGTTTAAATGTTTAATTAAAAATTTTGTGTCACCAACAACACAAACTGCGATTTTATTACTTTCACTCACAAAATTAATTTTATTAAAAAATTTCTTTTTTTTTTTTAATTCTTAACAAATATGTTGTTGTGTCCTACTCCAAATAAATATGAGATACTTTTATTCTCTAATAAACTCTGAAAAACTCTTGATGGTCCTGGGTGGCCTTTAAATACTGATACTCCATTTGCCTTGAAATTAAAATCAGTATATAAGGAAGAGTCGTCCATCACTAATATTCCATTTTGTGATAAATTTCGAATTGAATTTTTTGCATCCTCTAAAACAACATCATAATCGTGACTTCCATCAATATAGATTAGGTCCCATTTTTTTGAATTTATAAATTCAACTGCTTTCTTGTCTATAGAAAATCCCTTAAATATTTTTGGTTCGTTTAAATTAAATTTTTTAAAGTTTTTCTTTATATCTTGAAAATAATCTATTTCAACATAGTTTGAAACCTCGTCGGCATCAGAAGTCAAAGGAGACAGTCCCCAAATTTCAGATTTAAGATTATTTTTATTGGAAATTAATTCAAATAATGAAAGTGTTTGACCTCTATATACTCCTATCTCAAGAATATTTTTGGGCTTATATTCCGACAATACAAAATTCCACATTGCATGAAAAGCATCCTCTCCATAACCTAATTTGTTAATTTTAAAATATTTTCTATGATTAACAATATAATTTTCAGATTTAAAATGAAAATAATTTAAAAAATACTCGTAGCAATCGTTTCTGTTCATGGAAATTATTTTTTTAAAAGGTTTGGAAGAAAAATATATTAATTTATTTAAATAATATATTTTGTAAAAATTTTCTCTAAATATCTTTTTTATTATTTTAAAGTATAAATTTTTCATATCTCACAACAATTTAAAGTCACAAACCTAGTCTATATCTTGATGAATTTTTACTCCCCAAGATTTATATGTTTTAGCTTTTAATTTGTAATTAAGATTTTTGTAAAAAAGAATTGTTAAAAGAGACTGATCCCATCTGTGATTGCTTTTGTTGCTGCCATCTGGAATTATAATATCCTGCTGTAGTGCTAATTCTTTCCATTTCAGAATAATATTGTTTGATGAAACATGGTTGTCAAAGCCAATTAAAGCTGCATTTAAATTTCTCTTGTTATAGAATTTCCTATCGACATTTAACTTATTTAGTGTTGATGTATAAGTCCATCTTTTTAAATTATCAGAACTATATGGGCTGTAAAAATAATTCCATAAAACATATCTTTTTAAAAATTCTATTTTTTTGAATACTAAATTTCCTGCGTCCATCCATAAAATAGGCTTATTGGATATCTTTCTTTCATTATGAATTATGATAGGTTTCCATGCATAAGCTCCAGCATCTTTTTCACTTAAATTAATGAAAGATGGGTAAAGAGAAAAATCAAAATATTTTATAACCGCGTTATTGTATTTATTTTTTATAAATTCAATCTCTCTGGGCTTTAAGCCAAGGTCATATATAACCAAATTATCGTTTGGGCAGTACTTTATAAGGGAATTGATCAATTGACATAAACTTTTAAAATGAGACGTGTCTGATGCTGTCAAAATTAAAAATTTAGTAGATTTTACTTTTTTGGGGTTAATGAGAGAAACTAAAACTAATTGAAATTTTATAATGAAATCATTAAGAAAATAAAATATTTCAAAAATTTTATTTTTTAAGATTTTTATTTTTGTAGATTCTTTAAATTTACTAACTAAGAAATTCATCAATCTACAATATTTATTATTCGTCTATCACCATCAGTTTGTATTAATAGGTGTGAATCATAATTTTTAAAATTTCTATATTCATGGGTAGAATTTATAATGGTAAGATTTGAATCTTTAAGTAGCTTAAAGATAAACTCTTTACTGTTTTGATCTAAATTAGATGTCGCTTCATCTAAAATTAATATTTCTGGTTTAGAAAGGAAAGCTCTTATAAAAGCGATTTTTTGCATTTGTCCAGATGATAAACTTTTATTACTTATTTCCATTTCTAAATCTATATTTTCAACATCTGAAAATATATTAAAATTCTTAAGTAAAGAAAATATCTCTTCATCGTTTGTAGGTGAGTTTTTTCCATAAGTTAAGTTTTCTCTCAGAGAATCCCTAAAGATTAAAGGTGAAGGGCCTATATAAGCAAATTTATCGCTAAATGTTTCAACTGTACCATTTAGAGGGAGAAAAACACCAGACAATAGTCCTAAAATAGTACTCTTCCCAGATCCATTAGGTCCTGAGATAATCGTGTGACTAGATTTTTTAAATTGTAAATTCAAATTTTCAAATATTAAGTCATCACTGTTCAAGTAAGAGAAATCTACATTTTTAAACTCAACTGCAACATTACCTGGAATTTTTTTATTTATTATAAAATTTTCATCCCGTGATTTTGGCTTATAGAATTCTAAATCATAGAATTTTTTAATATGCACTTGAGAATTAATTACTTGATTTGTAGCTGTTGATAAAGAGCTAAGTAGCTGAAAAAGTCTTAGAACTATCCCTACAAAATCAATTGTAATGTTTATAAAACCTCCAAAAAATGATGAAATAATTGAGAGTGCGAGGACTGTAACAAAACTTGGCAAAGCAGAGTTAATGACCGTAACCTGATGTTGTTTATACGTAGCGACTTTTAATTCACTTAAAATCTCAGTAAATCTGCTTACTTCAGTTTTTTCTTTTTTCAATAACTTAATAAGAAAAACATTATCAATAACTCTTTCAAGTTCGCTATTTGTCTCTATTCCTAAACCGTACTGTTTGTCTGTAAAGTTTCTAGCTGTTTTAATCAAAAATTTCAAAAGTGGAGAGAGAAGCAGTATAAATATTATTAAAAATTGAATAGACCTGTAGTCATAGAATATTAAATATATTATAAAAGCAAGGCTTTGAAGAAAATAGTTCAAAAAATATGCAATACTTTTAAAAAAGAATGAGATATGTGTACTTAAGATATTCATGTAAAAATAAACATCTGAAGATGAAAAATTTCTTTTATTAAAAACTTCACTTAAAAAATGGGCTTTTAGATTATTTTGTACATTTAATTCTAAGTTTTTAAGTAACATTGACTGTATAAAAAATAATACGTATCTAGCAGTAATCACTATTGGAAAAAGAATTTTAAATTCAAATATAAAATTTAGAAAATTTAAATTACCACCAATCTGATAATTTTCGGTAAAGACACTTGCAAAAAATAATATTATCAAGATATCTAAAACTGCAATTATTTGAGAAAATAAAACTGATACTAAAATTATTATTTTTTTGTTATTGGTTTTTGTTATTTTTGCAACGAAAAGCGTGTCAGATATTACAGTTTTAAGTTTTTTTTTCACAGAACAATTATATGTATAATATAATCTAAATTTGATGAAATTTTTTAAAAGATTAATTTTTACAAAAATTCTAAACTTTTTTGTTAAAAAAAATTACACATTACAAAGATATACTTCGAAAAATAACATTATTAATTTTTATAAGAGTATAAAGCCTGTAGTGATAAAAGAAGGGTTAGTGAGAATTGGAAGTCAATATGATGGAGGATATTTAGTGCCAAATTGTCTAGGAGACATTGACTTTAATTATTCTCCTGGAGTGAGCGATAATTTTGATTTTGAAATTGATCTATATACTAAATATGGCATCAAGTCATTTTTAGCTGATTATAGTATTGATGATAATTTCAAAGAATTTGATTATTTATTTTTTACAAAAAAATTTATAGGATTAAATAACACCAATACTCACATAAGACTTGAAGACTGGATTAACAAAAATAGTAAAGAAGATAACAATTTAATGCTATCAATGGATATTGAGAACGATGAGTGGACTGTACTGCTTGATACACCAACTTCAACTCTTTCAAAATTTAAAATTTTAGTCATCGAGTTTCATAATTTTGCGAAGTATTTAGTCAACAATGACAGTATTTTATTTGTTGAATACTTGTTTCAAAAATTGAAAAATAATTTTGAAGTTGTTCACATTCATCCTAACAATTGCTGTGGGGTATTAGAGTATGAAGAATTAAAAATTCCAAATGTTGTTGAAATTACTTTTTTAAACAAAAATTCAATAAATATTTCAGATAAAAATTTAGAAATACCTAATAAATTAGATTTTAAAAATACTCTAGATAATGAAGAAATTGTATTACAAAAAATTTGGGATTTCTAAAATAGTCAAATTAATCAGAATAAAAGCGTAAATATTTTCTAAATTAATTTAATCTGAATTTTCGTTTAAGTTCTTTTTTAATTTTTTTCTTAATTGATGTATGCTTTTTCCAAAAGTAATTAGAGCTATATAAAGTAACTTTTTCGGAATTTATGTGATTTTGATTTGAATAATTTTCGACAATGCTTATTAGTCTGTTGTGAAGATTTAATTCATTTAAAACTTTATCCCTTGAATGTAAAATTTTTTCATAATTATTTTCGTATAAATTATTTTTAATTGCTTCTTGAATTTTTTTAATGGAGCTATTTATATCATTTATATCAATAGCTATTAAGGAATCTTCAACAAAATATTCATGTATGTTTGGAGCACCATAGTAAATTGGAAAAGATAGACCGAGAAAAGAATCATACAACTTTTCAGAAACTAAATTATATCTCATATCATTTTCAAGAACTATATGATATTTTGATTTAAAAATTATATCTGACTTTTGGTTAATTGGATTTATTCCATTTCCATGCCAAGCTAATTTGTCACCAAAATAATTTTTTAAAGTTTTTACAAACTCTAATCTTAATTGGTGATTTTCTGTGTGAGATTTATTAGAACATATCACGCTTAAATCAACTGATTTTTCTAATCTAGATAAATTTTTTAAAGTTTCAAAATTCATATCAGACTTTTCAAATATAATATCTCCATGATTTCCGTGTATCATCCAAGGCAAAAATGGTAGTGTGTTTACATGATTAATATTGTTATTAGAATAACAACCAAAAGTTTTATTAAATTGATCTAAAAATTTAACCATATGATTTTCAAAAAAATAATCTTTTTTAAACGATGTTTCGTTATTTAAATAAAAAATATTGTCTTTTGGAACAAAACAACTTTCTTGTTCATATTTTAAATCTTCGAATACAAACCAAAAATCAGCTTTTTCAATTTCATTATTAATATAAAAATTAACCTTAGGAAGAGTGCCGCTACTATAAAAATTAATAAAATCTAAATTTTCTCCATGACTAGACATTGAAATTTTGACATTTATCATTTATATAATTTTAACTATTAATCTGTTTAAAGAATTTAGTTTTTTTGTTTAAAAAGGAAAAAGTTTGAGTATCAATTTATCTATTTTAGTCTTGTCATCACACACTTATCCCTCAGTTAGGAATTCGAAGATACAGAAAAAAATATTTTTTCACCAAGAAAATGAGGTTAAGGAAATTTTTTGGTATAAACAAGGAACTCCTGAATTACTTCAAGGAAGAGATTCTGTATTAATCGGTAATGATCTGTACGTAAATGCAGATGACAGTTCATTAGGTATGGGGTACAAAACAATTATGGCTTTCGAATGGCTTTTAGAAAATTCAAACTTTGAGTACGTCTTTAGAACAAACACCAGTTCATATGTATCTGTTAAAAATTTAAAGAAATTTATTAAAAAGAATTTTGAGAATACAAAATTTGTTTATTCGGGTTTAAAACAGTCTACAAATGATAAAAATAAAAATAATATTGATTTTGCAAGTGGCTCTGGATTTTTATTAAATAGGAATACTGTTGAACTAATTGTAAATAATCAACATGAATGGGATCATCATTACTGGGATGATGTTTCCTTGGGTTTGTTATTAAGAAAGCACAATATTTTACCTCAACCTGGTTTAAGGTTTGATATAAAGGGTAATGTATTTAAACAAGAAATTGATTTGAATTCATATCATTTTAGATGCAGAATTGACAATCATTATAATTACCCTAGGTTGCTAGAAAAATATGTTTTAAGACATATTAGTCGCTTATATACTAGTACTAATCCGAATAACATCATTAATGCACTTATGAGTTTGGTATTTGAAATCTCAAAGTTTTTTTATATCCCACAATTTGGTTGGAGAGTTTTTGTATTTATAAAAAATATACTAAAAAAAATATTACCGAAATATTTATTTAATAAATTGAAAAAGTTGCTTGATCAAAAAATTACAAAATTTAAACTGGTACGCTTCAAAACATAGTATCCAAAAATGTCGTAAATTTTTTATATTAATTTTTAGTCAATCCTCAATAAAATATAGCAGGTTTAGTACATTCCAAGTAAATTAGATAATATTATTGTTGATTTGTAGATTTTTTCCTATAAGCTATTTGATAATTTTTGAATACTACGTCATATTTATATTTATTCTTTTCATAAAATTTGTCATATGCAATCTTGCACTCATTTGGATAATCTCCACCTAAATAGTCATCACACCAAATAATCCCATTTTCTAATAGATATTTATCTGAATTTTCTAAATCTTTTTCAATATCTTCAAGTAAATGGCTGCCATCTATATATATAAAATCATACATAGAAGTATTTTCTTTAAAAAATTTATCAGAAGTTATTCTGAAAAATTGAAGATTGTCTTTCTTTATTTTCGCTAGATTATATTTAAAGTTATTCTCTACAAGTTCATCTACATAAGTTGTTGTATCATTAATGTCAGTAAATGGGTCAACTATAATATGGTTGCCTTTAGGATGTAAAAATTTTTTATTTATCCATATGCTTGCTAATCCCTCAAATGATCCAATTTCTAAAAAACTAGATATTGATTTTTTATTTATTAATTTTTCTAAATTATATCTAAGGTCTGAATCTAGGAAGTAGGGTTTGGAATACTTATAATTTTTAAAAAAATATTTTGTATAAATTTTAACAAAATATTTTCTTATATCTTTTAATTTCCAATACAGAGACTTGATGAATATTTTTAATTTCATAATTTAAATTTTAACTAAAAAGTTATAGAATCAGTCATATAATTTATTTATTATTTGTTTGCTAGACCTCAACTTAAATCAATTTCACTTATTATTTATTTGATCTATCCAAAAATCAAACTCAACAAATTTTTTAAATTTCAAGTTAGATATATTAGTTTCGTAAAAACTATTTAATTCATTTTTACTTATTTTATTTAAGTCTTTCCAAGAATTTAAACACAGCATTGGTATTTCATATCTCTTAAAATTTTCAATAAATTCGCTTTTTAAAACTACCGGTATTGTTTCAACAATTAATGACTCCCAAAACCTGTGTGTATCGACCCCATTACCTTCAGGACAAATGTTAAATTTGTGCTTTGATAATTCTCTTATATATTCTTTGTGATTAGAGTATCTTAAAAAGTTTATATTCTCAGAACTTTTAATAGCATTTAGAACTTCAATTCGTTTTTTATTCGTGTTTATGTTAAATGAACACATAATTTCATATTCTTTTTTTATATCTTTTATATCAAAGTGTGATAATATTCCGTTTTTAAAATAGTGTTTATTTTCAACACCAATTGGAATTGGGAAAATCTTATCACTAGAATCTGGTACAAAAGTTAGATTTTGAGCATACCATTCTAAATCTTTGTTTTTGACAAATTTTTTCATATCAAAGTCAATATTTATATCAGAATTATGTGTTACTAATTTAAAATTATTATTTATTTTTGGCATTAGTTCAATAAAAAAAGTCTTTAGATAATCAGTCTTTACAAATACAAGATCTCCTTTTTTAATTTTATCTATTTTTAAATTAGAAGTTTCATCTAATACATGGTCAGAATATTTTCGCAATGTATCACCACTTATAAACGGATAACTAGAGAGTCTCAAATACATTTTTAAATTTCTGATATAAAAAATGTAAATAGTTTGGTTTATTTTTTGAAATATTTTTTTTAAATATTTTTTCATCTTGGCATAAATTTTTTTAAGTTTTTTTTATGTACATGAAGGTTAGCAATTTCAAAAGTAATTTTTTCATCAATTACGATAGGGCGTCCTTGTTTAAATTTGATTTCAAATCCTTTTTTTAATAATTCTCTTCCTAAGTAATGATCCGGATCAATACTTCTCTTAGATAATATTTTTTTATCTAACCCGCCTAAATATTGGCCATAACCTGCAGGATCAAATAGTATTTTTTTATTTTTTTCAGGCACCGTGTCTAACAAGTTAAAATTTTGGGGCTTATTAATATTAGCTATATTTAACATTATCATTTCATTTAATCTTTTGTTCTTGTAATATTTTTCTTCATATTTTTTTGAATTGTTAATTATTTCAATTAGATCAGTGCATATCTCTTCTAAGACATCAAGGTTGTTAATATACGAATAACTAAAATTTAAAAATAGTTCATTTACAGGTGTTATGTTCAGCTTGTTTGATACAAATAGACTTTCCAGTTCTTCAAAAGGCTTGTAAAGTACCACATCTGAATCAAAGTGAACAAATTCGTTTATTTTTAAATTTTTTGCAACAATATAAATATAAAAAATTCTTAAAAATGATTTTTCCCATAGTTTGTTTTTGTCATTTTTGAAATAGTCTATTTTTTTTATTACATTCAAAAACTCATGTGATATTTTCTCAATACTTATATTTTGGACATTATCTATATTTAAAATATTTTCACTACAAAAGAAAATGTTTGGGTTTTTTTCAACTCTCATTATTGATTCAACAGAATGCTTTACGTACCTAGGAATATTTCCACTGTAAAAAAAGATATAATTCAATTCAAAATTTATTCTAATATATATTTTTTATTGCTTTAATTTTAAAAAATCTATTTATTTATAAAGTAATTTTTAGTTTTTGAATCAAGATAAATCGTAAATGGAATAAGAAATATTAATTGGAAAACAAAGATATTTAAAAAATACAAAAAAGTAATAATAATCACAAACAAGTAAGTCTTAGAAAAATTCATAATTTGTTTAATAAATAACCTAAACGAACTATGAAAATTATAAATATAAATAAAATTAAAAAGTTCGAAAAGAATATATATATATATAAAATTTACAATAAAAAAATTATTCAAAATAGTAAATATAAATAAATTAAAAATAGAATTTAAAATATTAAATTTCAAAAGTTTATTTTCATTTTCATTAAAAAGTATTTTTTGATACCTTGCTAAATAAATAGACCTTATTGAAGCTGCAAAAATAGATAAAAAGATTAATTTATAAATTCCGTCAAAGTAATTTTGAAACAAAATAGTAATTAAATATTTATTTTCAACTATTAATAAAGAAGATGCAATTATCAAAGCCAAACTTATTTGATTTAATTTTTCAAATTTGGATATAAATTCCTCTTCTTCTTTAAGGGGCAGCTCTGGTTTAGAAATAAAAGGAGTCAATATGCTAGGAAGAGAGTTCATAACTGGTCTCAAGTTATTTAAAATAATAATGACGTATGAGTAGTGTGCTATATCAATTACTTCCATAAAATATGAGGAGGTCATAAATAATATATTTATGAATGATAGGTAAATAGTATTGTTGATATATTCAGTTAAATTGTATTTCAAATTAATAAAGTTATTTTTAAATATAGGGTTTCTTAAATAGTAGTTTTTAAGTTCTAAGAAGCCCTTATATTGATCACGAACTAGAAAAAGAAATAATATACTTCTTAAGATAATTGATGCAAATATTAAGTAATAAACGCTGTAGTTAAGATTAAGCAAAATATAAAAAATAATAAATCTAAAAAGTTTATATACAATCAAATCAGAAAAATCGTAAAAATAACTTTTCTTAATTGATATATAATATGTATCGAATATTGATAATAAGCTTTCTAGAATAGACCAAAAAGAAATCATTAAAAGAACATATAGTATGTTATCAGCTTCAAATTTTGAAAAATAATCAGTCAAAGCTATTAGTGACGTAAAAATACAAACAAAGGGAGTTAAAAATAATATTGTTTTTATGTATTTAATTAGTAAAAATTTTTTCTCCTGATCATTATGTTTAGGAAAATATTTCTCAATATTTTGTGAATAAGAAAGTTGTAATATTACAGACAAAACAAAGACTGAAGATA
>MDTC01019661.1_pt1 | contig 14909 bp, 20 predicted proteins | sample 811181 | NCBI WGS metagenome assembly MDTC01 (sample SAMN05326644, study PRJNA326480) | marine metagenome | isolation source: seawater | place: Pacific Ocean: North | collected 2011 | reverse complement strand
CCTGGTATACCAGATTGGTCATCATCTACATCTACATCAGCTACTGTACCTGGTACAACAGATACGTTTGACGCAGCACCACCATTATTACTAAAGGATAGTTGCGTATCTGTTTCTGCCGAAATATCACAAAAATTAGCAGGAGCTCTTTCTTGACCTGTAAAAGTCAATGTGTACCCACTTAAATCTCCCATACCTGCACCTGAAGAAATAGTTCCTCCAGTTACATCCATTCCGTGCTCTAAACCTGCCATAAAGTAATTATCATTGTTGTCTTTGATAATTATGTGTGGTCTAGCAAATGAGATTAATTTTAATTCTTTGTGATCTTTTGGTGTTAGTTTTGGTAAAACCAAAGTTAGAGTTTGTTCAAAGAACGTACCTCCTGTGTCTGTCGAAGAAGTAACGGTTTGCTCTAAATTGGAGTTGCCTTTAAGATCATATCTGTAAGCAGTATTACTGCCTGCAATTGCAGCAATATTGTCTTCAGTACCTGAAGTAGTGTTCATCACTAAACCACTCATACCATAATCAATAAAGTATACTGCCTTCAGTCCACCTACAGAGTCTTTACAAGGTCTTTGTCTTCCTTTTGTTAAATCACAACTCATATTTATTATTTTTATAAGGGGGCTAAAACGCCCCCTTGATTAAACATTATTAAGCGTATAATACGATATCAGATCCGATTCCGTGTTGTACGCCAGCACTTCCTCTTAAAACGATTCTTACGTTTTGGCTTCCGTCAATGTCAGCCATATCAATAAGCTTAACTTCTTGCCAGTCATTTAATAAACCAGTTCCAAAGAATAGGTTTGATGATTGAGCAGCAACCATTTTATCATCTCCTAATCCAGGAGCTGTAAATAATGGAATACCTTGGAAGTTCATTTCAGTTTGTCCAACGTGGAATAATTCTCTATAACCTAAAGCCGCTTGCGCTTGAATATAAAACTTAGCTGCACTTGTTGGAAGATAGATTCTTAAGTCCTCTTTACCGTAAACTCCAGAAGGAATTTTATCTACTACTTTACCTAACTCAGCAATAATGTTAGCTGCTGATAGTCCACCACCTACTGCCGCTTGGTCAACAACGTCACCGTCTGCCGCTAGTAATGCTTGGAAGCCGTTAAATTCACCTGCGTTTGCAGTTGCACCTTGCCAAATGTTTTGCTCAACTTTTTGAGCTACTTTAGCTGCAACCTGTGCAATTAAGAAATCAGAAAATTTACCTGGAAGATTATCGTATTGGCTAAAGCCCATAGATTGTGCATCCCAGTCTTGTCTGAAGTCTTTTTTACATAACTGTAGGTTTACTTGAAATTCCTCTGGTTGTAAAATTCTTTCTGTTAATGTTACATTAGAAGTAGGATCAAAGTCACAAGACGCATCTTTTAAAATGTCATTCATTGACAGCTTTTTAATTACTTCTTTAAATTTAATATTGGGTTTAATTGTAACCCCTCCGTTTGATAACGTTTCACCACTTAATAAAGCTGCTGCTATATACTCACCAGCAAATTCGCCTGCGTAAGTAGTTGTTATCGAAGTTGTAGTCGCCATATCTTTTCTATTTTTATATTTTAATTATTAATTTGGATCAGTAGCTGTAATTGAACCTGCTGAGTTTCCGATACCCCAAACATACCATTTGTTACCGTCTGACCACATATCAATAAAGTCACCAACAGATTCTGCTGACGCAACAAAGTTAATTTGATCTTCTCCAGAAGCTGCTACACTTGCTCCATTTACTACTAATATACCATCTATATTATCTCCTTCTGCACTATCAATTACATAGTTTGATGTATCAAAAGCATTTGCTACAACAAATCTAAAATTTAGTCCAGATTCTACTGCTGGTAATGTTACTACTACTCCTGCACTCGCTGCAAGCTCGTACCATTTACCGCTATCTGCTGCTGTAAGCGTGACTGCTGCTGATACTGCATCAACATCATTCTTAATTCTTACAACATCATTATTTACGTGTGTTAAAACTGCCATAATTATTTATTTTTATTTACTATTGTTTCCATTACTCTATCAAGAGTAGATAATTTTCTATTTTGACCAAATAGCACTTTTCTTTTTGTACCTACTTGACCTTCTGGATCGTGAGCTAAAGGCTCAACTACTGGTTCTTGTGCTGAAAGCTCTTGCTTTTCTTCAGAAACTTCTTCTTTAGAAGATAATTCTTCAGGAACATCTTGAGCTTCTTCGCTAGATAATTTTGAAATCATCGCTTTGATTTCCGCCATAGCTTTTGCTAAATCTTCTTTTGTAGCATATTTAGCCATACCGTCATCTCCGTCTTCATCTTCCATTCTCTTGTTTTTCTTATCATCCATACCGTATCCAGCTTCCACTTCCTCTTCAAGCTCAACTTTTTCTTGAACCTCAGAGTTTTCTACTTGCTCGCTAAGAGCAACTTCTTCATTTACTTCTACTTCTGTAGGCTCAGAAACTTGCTCATCTGACTCTACTTCTGTATTTAGAAGGACATTTTTGAATTTGTCTACTATTTCACTTGCTTTCATAACTATATATATATTAGGTTTATCAATATTTATTTACCTTGTTGTATTTTTAAACTTTACCAATACCTTGATTGATTAAGTTACCTTTACAACATTTTGACGAATATGTTTTACCGTCATCACATAAACAAGCCCTGCGTGAAGACCTTGGGCTTGTTCTACTTGGTGTTTTAAATGGTTTTTTTATCATCTGTTTTTTGGATGTTTAGATGGTAATAAATCATTATCAGTTGTATATTTAGCGTTTTGCGGTCTTCCATTTTTAACTAAATACATAAACGCATTTACTCTGGCGTGTGCCCATTGTGAGGGTGATTTCACATTGGGTGAATGGCTTGTGTTAAAAGCTCCTAAACCCCTTTGAAACACTGAAGACAACATACCTACAGTTACACCGTAACCAAGTTTTTGTTTATATTTTTTATTAAATTCATCTGCTTTCTTTTGCAATGAAGCTCTATCTTTTGCTGAAACCTTTGCCCCTGTTTTACCTTTTGCAGATCCTTTTGCACTTCCTTTGCCTTTTGGGTTTTTGTTAGGTGTTTTCGATCCTGGAGCTTTAGGGCTTTTTCTAACACCACCTCTAGGTCCCACTTCTGCTAACATATGTTTCTCGCAAGGCATATACCAAATCTTTCCTTCAAATTCGTGTGTATGGTGTCCTTTACATCCTATATTCTTAGCCATTTCTTCAGCTTTTTCTTTTGTAGAATAAGCTAATCTGTCATCAATAATTGCAAAATTATCATCAACACCCATAGAAGCTAGCTTTAGCTCACCTAATTCTTTTAACTTACCCCTCGACCAATTTAATCCAGCCTTGCCGCCCCATAGTAAATACGAAATAGTGCCGCAAGCTTTACTGTCACCCGCATCATAGTAAGTTTCTGCTCTACTTAGAAAAGAGTACATTCTTTTTATTGTTGACACTGAAAGTTTTTCACCTCTACTGAGTTGCTGTGCTCTAACTTTACCGACACCTGTTGCGCATTTATTTTTTACCTTCTTATTGAGTTCGATACCCCTTTTGGCATTGTTTCTAACACCAGATCCGTAGTCATTATATGTTTTTAGCTTAACACTTAAAGCATCAGTAAGCTCTTCTATAACTGAAAGAGCTTCTTCTTCCTCTTCTTGTAGTTTTAGTGCGTCAACAAAGTGCCCTTCTATTGAAAAACCCCTAACTTTACCTGTCTTTACGTAGTTTTCCCATATTTCATTGTTATTCACCTTCATAGATACCATCCAAGTTCCTACAGGTAAATTAAAACCATATTTTCTTGATTTATCTTGTTTTTCATCTTCAATAATCCAGGACTCTACCACAGATAATCCGTTTAGGTCTATTTTATGTTCTAAACTACTGTTGTTTTGATTGCCTTTTGTTAAAAAGAGCTCTGAAGCTCTTTTTACAGTATCTTCACTGAAATAAATAAAATATTCTTGGTCTTCAAACTTCCTGTATATTTTTTTATCAGGAATTAATGCTGGACCCATAATAATTTTCTTTTCTTTATCTACTTCAGCCAATTTGACCTCTTGTGATTGTAAAGCAATAAATTCTTCTTCTATAGCAGGGTCGTCTACTATAGAAATTGCTTGTATTCCTGTGATCTCGCTATCTTCGTCTAAAACGAGCTCTATAATTTTAAAACTATCCATATTAAGTAAATCTTTTTTTAATTATTTTGTTTTAATCTAGTTTTGAACTATTAATTATATTTCTATCAAGTGCTAAACCTGTCCTTACATCTCCACTTACAACAAAAGCCCTAATAGGTTCTCCTGTTCTTTGTGCAATAACTTGTGCTAACTGAAACTGCTGACCAGTACCTACTATGTTGAATGCAGGGTCTACCGCAGAAGATTGCCCTCTACTCGAACCACTAAAACCCGAGCCTGAAGAGGGTGCTGAAATAGCAGATGGAACAAATTTAGTCCTTGCTATTGCTGCGACTTGAGCCAAGCCCGTAGCCAACGCAATACCTTGAGCTATTTGAGCTCTAATTGGAGAGGTTGGATCGCCAATAATTAATTGTGAACCGTATGCTAAAATGCCAGTTCTAAAAGTTTCAACAAGGGCGTTAGCTATCATAGCTGCCTTTTGTAGTTTAAAGTTCTTTTCAGCTATTTTATCTCTTTTTTTCTGCAGAGCTATCTCGTTATTTTCTATTTGTTTATTGATAGCTTTTTTTTGATCTGCTGATAGTTTTTCATTTCTTAATCTTTCCGTAAGTTGGTTATTGACTATTGTAGTTTTTCTTTCCTCCCTACTGAGTTCAGCGTCTGTAAGAGCATTCAAGGCACTTGATATTTGACCAATCATATCTTGAACTTGCAATAAAGTTTGATTTAATTCTTCATTCAACAACATTCTTCTTTTGTTTGAGAAAAACTCTACTATTCTAGTTTTTTCTGTTTCAAAATCTATTAAACCATTACTTTCTTCAGCTAGCTTTTTTGCTTTTTGTAAAGCAGCCTGCTCCATAATGTTTAGTATTTCGAGTTCACTTTTCTCAATAAACTGTTCTCTAAACCTGTTAAACTCAAGTAGAGAGTCAATACCATCGTCATAAAAGTCTTCAACAACCGTCAGTGGTTCTTTCATTGATTCAGCATCTTTTTCAAAAAGAGCTGCAGTTGCTTCTGCTAAATCTTTTCTATATTTGACCTCTGCTTCAACTTCTTCAGCAAACCTTGCATTTCTTGCTTTTAAAAATGCTTCATTTTGTGCTTTGGCAAGTTTTGCTTGTAGCATTTGATATTCTTCTGACTTGAGGTATTGTTCTGCTTTGATATTTAGAGATTCTTGTGTATCTATAAACAAAGCTATTTCTGCTTGTAAAAGCTCAACATCTGTTTTTCTTCCAGACAGTCTTTCTTTTTCTAAATCTATCCTCCTTTGATTTAATTTTTCAGCAACATTACTTATAGTGCCTTCACCGTTTTTTAGTGATTCAACATAACCTTCTTCTAACAACCTGGTCTCGTCTATTTGAACTCCGAGATCTTTTAACGCAGCAACTCTTTTATTCATTTGATCTATGTTAAATTTGTTACGATTATTAAAAGATTCTTCTGTTCTATTTAAATTGTGTTGTGCGTTTTTGTTTTTGATTAATATTTCTGTTTTGTTTAGAAGCTTTTTAATGTTTTTTGCTATTGCTTTATCTTGTTTTTTTAATTCTTTGTTGTTTTCTTTTATCTCTTCAGATAAACCAAAAAAGTTTGAACGAAGTTTTTTAGTTGCTTCATTTGCTTCTTCAACACCAAGAACAAAGTTTTTAATCTCTTTTTGGAAAGATTGTAACAAGGATATCAAAACTTGAAAAACAAGAATTATAGCAAGCGGACCTTGTGCTAATTGTTTACCTAATAAAAAAAGCGCATTAGTAGTTCCTCCGGTTTTAGCAACTAAAGTTGTAAATAGAGTACCGAGCTGTGACAAGTTGTTTGTAATCGCAGTTATACCGAATGGTAAATCAGATATAGTTCTTCCAAACTCAGTTAATGTAGCTCCAGCTAAACCAGATGAGTTTATAAGATCAGCATTTTTTTGTGAATTATCTTTTATGCTTTCACTAAATTCTTGTGATTTTTTTTCAGCAAACTTCATAGCTTGCCCTAGGCTTTTTACCTTTTTTTCTGCATTAGGTAATTTTACCAGAAACTGACCATCATCTACAATTATCTTGAGTATAAATTCTTCTTCGTTCATTTGTTAAATCGTTTTATTTTATTATACGCTTCTTTTAGGTTGCTTGGAGCTTCGTATTTACCCTTTGCAATATCTATATATGGTGATACCCCATAGTAATCATCTAATTTTAATAAGTCTAATATATTTTTAAGCATTGAAATTGTTTATTAATTCTAATTCACTTTTACCGTTTTCCATATCGGTAGTTATTGAGTTTATTTTATAACTCTTTTGATTTATCTCAAGCCTGTCTGCTAGAGATAAATTCAGTAATATTTTAGCTGGTAAATAAGCTGTGACCCTAGTAAGTCTATTCTTCGAGTCAAAAACATCACTTATATATGTTTTGTAATATTCACTGAATAAGTTGTTTAGTACAGTCTCGTTTGTGTACTCACTGAGTTCAGTGGAGAAATGTATTGATTGACTATCTGTTGCAAGAGTCAATGTGTTAGACGGCAATATATATGTGCTTATTGCCCCTAGTGTATTGTTGCTCGAGTCTTTTAACTGTATTGCTGTACCGCTTGTTTTTCTAACAGGATAAAACAAAACAGGCTTCCCGATGAAAGGGCTTTGATCTATATTTACAGACCAACCAAATTGTACATCAGTAGAAGTGTCTCCAGTGGTGTCATTTAAATCTAATAATCTTTGAAACTTATGGTGTTCAAATGGTAATTCAATTTTGTACACACTACCGTCCTGTGTTACATCACTAAAGTTTATAGTTTCTGTACCCCATTCTAAATTAAATATCTTTTCGTGTGTATCAGCAAAAAAAGACTGCCTTCCTTGATACCTAAAATCTATTTCCCTAAAAGGTAAAGAGTTGTTTATTTCTGACTGGTTTATGTCTACAAAGTCAGTTATATTTCTACTTACGCCACTAGCATAAAAAGAATCAAGTGTTTGTATTTTAATAGTTCCATCATCTTCAACAAACGCTGTCAAATTGAACATTTTAAATATACCTGTTAAAAAATCTATAATTTTTATATCAGGTAATTCTTTACTAATAATAAAGGCTTGTGCTTGTGTAAATGAAATAGAACTTGATGAACTAACAGAATATGTTTGTTCATCAACTATTTGTGGGTCACTAACACCTTGAGTGGTCATTGTTACAGAATATGTAAAAGTTACTGTAGCTGAAGATGTAGAAGATATTGAAAATGTGTAATCACCTGTTTGTATTGGATTAACACCAAGACTTATCATATCTATCGAAAGCACTCCTGTTCCTTGTGTGTTAAATTTTTGTTCACCATCAATAGAAACAGACAAACTGTAATTAATACTGTTGTCACTTGGTGTTACGGATATATTGAAGTTTAAATTATCAGTACCTGATACAGTTAATGTTGTTCCGTCAGATACAATACTACTACTAACTTGATCTGGACTATTTGCAGGCACAAAAGTTCCTGTTGCAAATGTGTTTAACGATTGAACAAAAGGTTCACCAACCTGTGCGTCCGTACCCACATCACCCTCTTTTCTATGTAACCACATAAATAAATTATAGTACGGTTGATTAGTAGTGTTAAGAAAGTCGGTAGAGAATTTTATTTCAGAAAATCTAGCTTCTATAGCTTCTATAATTTTATGAACCCTAATGGCATATTTTAAATCTTTTACACGTAAACCCCTGTTGGCATCTACCCTTACAGGACTGTGTACAGCTATATTGTCAATAATCCCACTATAAATTGGCTGACCAGTAGTGTCTCCAGAATTGTAAACCAACCTTCTTGTATGTGTAATTATAGGTACAATTAAATCGCTTATAGCCGATTGTAATTTTGTTTTTAAGTTGGCTTCAGTATATGTGGTATCTAAAACACTTAAATCTAGTGCATCTAATTTTAGATCTCTAAGAACAGTTGACAATTTTACTGTGTTACCAAAAAAAGTAATTTTATACGAATTAGGTTTATTGTCTTTCATAAGCACACCATCAAGCCTTATTTGACCTTTTTTAAATGGTGTGTGATTTAATTCTATTCTTGCATCTTTTCTGCTTCTTGCGTCAAAGTCGGAAATTAGATTATTACTTGAACTAACGATATCAGAATTATAATAATGCTTGAATAATCTATTTGTATTTGGTGAAGCAGGTATATTGAAAGTCCTTGTAAAATCTGTAAATATTGCACCTATATCTCTTATGTTTTGTATAGTTTGCGTTATAGTTACAGACTCATCCTTAAATAAATCTACTCTTACATCAGACCCATCATTGTCTTTTATAAATAATTGTATTGTATACATTATCTAATATCTTGTATTTTATCGTTTGCAAACTCAAATTCTATAGTGTAGTTTACAACTTTGTTGTTAACGCTTGTTTTAAATTCAACATCAGAAGTTTTAATTATAACTGGACTTACTGACGTTTGTGTATTTGCGATACCTTCATCTATCCATATTTGCTGACTCATAAGAAGCTCTTGTATAGGATCAGATATTGCTTCTTCTAAGAAATCTGTATTTAATGTTATTGACTCTTCACCTTGTATATCTATTCTTTGTTTTTGTGCTTTATATTTATCATAAGCAAAAGATGCTTCATTGAAGTTTATAGTGCTTCTTTTAAATTTATCAAACTTTGTTTGTAGTTGTCTAACAGATTTTTTACTAAATATAATGTCTTGCAGTGCACCAAACCTATTATAAAATATAACTCTAAAAGGCGTGTATTTTGTACACGCTATTTCTTCTAGTTTTATAACCCTGCTTAGTGATTTTCCTAAACCATCTGTTACCGTTACAGTTCCTCCGCTAAATCCATTTGTTTGTGAAATAATAACATATTGTATTTTATCTGAGCTTTTACCGTCTTGTATCTGATATGCTTCTCCAGTAGCCATAATATTATCAGCTAAAGTAAGCTGCGTGTTACTATCTACAGCAGTTACATTTGATACAGTTTTGTCTGTACTGTTGTAAACTGTCATACCAACTTTTACTGTAGTTAAAAAGTTTTGGTTACTATCAACAAGTTTGTTTGTAGTTGTACCTGTAGCAGTACCAGAGTCCTTTACAGCTCCGTCTGTAATTTTTATTGGTGTTATTATGTTTCCCCAAGTATTTTCATAAGTATTCCAAAACTCATCTACACTGTTCCAAAATACATTTGATACACCACCAATACTGAAAGTTAATGTTGATTGATTTGGTGCATACACAGGAATAATAATATCTTTTCCTTTTTTATAGTATATTGTTGAATTGGTCATCAATACTTGTTTATCTACAAGTATTGAGTTACCTGGATTTATACCATCCTTAAAAAACCCATAACCATCTAAATTAATCCAAGGTGTATTGTTGCTTGCAGTTGCTGGTACTGTTAATGTATATTTTTCACCACTAGCAAATATATCACTACTAACTGAAAGCGTAGTATCGCTGTCTACAGCAGATACTGTAGCTGAAGTGTTGTCTGTCGTATTTTTTGCAGTTACTGTAAAAGATGATGGCAATAATTGTCTTATAAATGTAGCTGTGCTGTCTACCAACTTATTAGATGTTGTAGCTGTAGTTGTTCCAGAAACAATCTGTACTTCAGTTGTTATATCACACCATACTGCGTCTACGGCTAAGTTATAATATTCAGTTTTAAAGAAATCCCTAATGAGTTCAGCAATCTCTATAGTAGCTGAAGTTTTACTAAATATTTTATAACCTTCACCAGACTCCATAATATTTGTGTCTATAGACAATGTAGTGTCGCTATCTATAGCACTTACTATTGCTATTGTATTATCTGTTGTGTTGAACACTAAATCTCCTACTTCAACGGTTTCTGTAAATAGTTTTACACTATCTACTAGTTTACTGGATGTTGTTGCAGTTGCTGATCCAACTTCAACAACATCAGCTAATTTATCTTTCGTTATTGTGTATGTAGCACTAGCTGGTTTATTTGTAGTATGATGTCCAGTATATATAAATATATTGTACACAAACTTTTCACCAAGAGCTTGTGCTGCTTTGTAGAATATTGGACTTCTAACTAATTGTGGTGTATAATTGATTGCCATTATATAAATTGTTTTAATTCTTTCATTATTCTTGCTAACTCTTCTTGATACTTTAAACCTACAGCCTGACCTATAATTGGACCAAACTTTTGCAAAGAAGCTGTAGAATATCCTATACCCTGTATACCTTCATTCTTAATTTTTCTTTGTATTACAAAATAAAGATCTCTTTCAGTTTTTACATTTCTTGCTTTGTTAGGTGTCAATCCCTTTACGGAAACAAATTTTTCTAATTTATTTGGTGGAAAAAAACCTTTACCAGGTCTCCTGCCTAAATCAATTACACTTTGATATTTTTCTGCACCAACAGATTTAATTATTAATTGTTTACCAACTGCTTCAGACTGTAAATTATCAATCAGAGTTCCCGTTACTCTTTTCTTTTTAGATTCAAGTTCAGCTTTTATTTCGGTAACCATTTTGTTACCTAGCTCAGTCAAAACATCTTCTATTGTAAAAGCCATTACTTATTGTATTGAGTTATACATACAGCCAACCTTTGATCTGTATTTTTATATTCTTTTCTCATAATGGGATCTGTCATACATCTCATCATAAAGTCTTTTCTTTTCTCTCCTGGTCTTTTTTTAGTTAGTGGCATATCAACAAACGCTTGTAGTTTTATTTGGTAATTCTAATACTAAATCCATTCCCCAGCCAGCTAATTGGTTTTCTAGTGTATCTAAAAATGGCTGACAATTTATATCTCCTTTAACTTGAAATAAATCTGCATAACCTGAACCCCTTCTAAGATTTTCCTGCAAAATATTCGCAGCAGAAAGTTGAGTGTTTAAGATGTCTATTAAATTGTCGTTACCAAAAAACTGATCAAAAGAATTTGGAGCTCTATTGTCATCTACTATATCTAAAAATAATATTCTTAGGTTCATAATGACAATATGATCTCTAAATGAAACATTTCCCATTACAACGTGTGCTATGGGAAATATTGATGTTTTAGCTAAGTCTACTTCCATTAAGTCACCAAACGTTACCGTTTGTATTGTTGGATTTTCTCTTAACTTATCTTTTATTTTTTCTAATGTTTCGTATACTGCTATCATTATTTATATGCTTTTTTTATCATTCTCTCTTCTAAATCTGATTTCTCCTTTTCAAACTCCAACCACATCATTGCTTTGTGTAAATTAATTTCTGTAGTCTTGTCAATTTTAAATACATCTCCTTTTGCAAGTGAATATATTGATTGATACCATCCCCATTTTTTTCCGAACCCTTGACTGTAAGCTCCTCTTTCGATGTCTCTTGATGATTGAGTAAAGAGTCCAGAGTAATTTTCGACAACTCTATCCCTAAACTCAAAAAAAAAAGTATACTACCCAAAGCAACTGTTACGGGTGCGTCTTTCATAACTTCAGAATACTTGTCAGTTCCTTGATATTTTTCTATTTTGTAGAAGTCTTTATTGCCTGCTATTATAGGTCTATATAATACAGCCATAGCTTTGTGCATATCCTCCCATTTTGATATATACCTTTCAGCATCTACATATTCACCTAAAGTCATTTTGTCTAAATTTGGCAAGAAGCCAAATTCTAATTTTTTACCGTTTCTATCTTTCATTGTAAACCTTGTTTTTATTTTAGGTTTTGACGACAGTAATTCAGACAGATGTTTAAGTAGTGAGTCGTATTCTGATAAAGGCATTTTATATGCGTCTTTCATTGTTATATTACAAAATATGCTCAACAACTTTAGGCTTAAAAATTCTTGATCTTCATTATCTTTATTATCCTCAATTATTTTTACATATTTTTGATACCTGCAAAGCGGTATATCGTCAATAGACATTGGTACTTCAAGTGTAAATGATTTTTTCATATATAGTAAATCAAATACCACTTATATTGTACCAAGTGTTAATAACTTTTAATAAGTGACCCCCTAAAAAGCACAACAAAGTCAAAAAAAAATGATAGTCTATGTATAAGACATACGAGGATCGCCACATAGCGAGACTCGAATAATCCTCTACAGACATAATATATCAATTGGACTTATAGACAAATACATAGGTGGACTCGGGATACCTGTGTTTTTTCCTGACCTAGTAAATCGTTTTGGGTTGATTTAATTAAAGGTGTATAATTACATACTCGGTTGCTTATTTTACGTTACTTTTTGATTTTATCTGTAAAATAGGAAATTAAAGAGGAAAATAAATCTGAAATATGTTTTGATAGTAGAAAAATGAAAGGAGAAAAGACTCGGCAAAATCAAGACATAAAAAAACCCCTCATTTAGAGGGGCTTAGAGAATTTCTATTGCTTTATACAATAAACAACTCAACAGCTATTGCGAACGCTGTTAAAACAACGCTAAACGCTAATAGGAAGGAATAACCCTCAGTTACTTTACTTATATTATTTTTCATTTTGTTTTATTTATAATTATTATTTAAACTCTTTCAAGTATTTCGTCAAGATCTTCGCCAATTAATTTACAAATGAAATCTTCTTCAAACCAGAAAAAATCATTTATTTGAGTATCCGTCATTCCATCAGGGTAAATCTCTTGTAAATGTTCGCTGATGGTTTTTAATTCTGAATAAGTTAACTTACCAGAAAAATATTTAGCACCAGACCAGAAATCAAAGTCTATTAAATTTGTTTCAGTTATTACTTTCATTTTGTTTTATATTATTTAATTGTGTTTTAATACCTGTATCAAATATACTATTTAATACAGATCTCGTTTTATTTCTGTTAGCTTTGCCTTGCTCCTTGGCAAGGCGTACAGCTCTTTTAAATCTTTCTTTACTACTCATATTAATTAAGATCAGTTAATTTATATAAACCTGATTCGATATTATTTCTGATGTCTTTTGTTAAGCCATCAAAACCAATATAATTATCTAGGAACACTCTTAAATATTTTAGAGTTGTTCTTGAATAGTCCCAGTCATTAGGGTCTAAAGTAATCGCCCAGTCTCCCTTGTTGTTTAAGTGGAGCTTTGCAATTACGGAGTCATAAGACTGAAAAAAGATCGTACGAAAGTTTTCGTGCTCGTGAATGATTTCGAATTGATTCGCCACGGAATTCCCTGTTCGTGGGCTTTTTAAATTGTATGTTTTAATTTTCATTTTGTTTTGTTTTTAGTGTTATACATATTATTAAAGGCGTTTTCTAATCTAATTAAAAACCCCCTCAAAAAATTTAATTTAGTATTCATTAAAAAAGAATATTTTGCTTTTAAAGTGGTTTCTTTTTGACCATAAAAATTAAACTCCTCTTTTAAATCTTTAATTGGTGCCTGTGCATAAGCTAAAGCACCCAGACAATTTTCTTTGTCCTCTTCGCTTAAATTATCAAAAAAGGTAGTTACTTCAAACCTGACTTTTAATAATTCGCTTTTTGTAATTTTTCTCATATTGTTTTGTTTTAATATTACTATGTAAATATAATAAAAATAATTAACACTTTATGCACAATAAATAAAAAATAATTTTATAGCTATAAAAAAATTTAGCCGAAAAACCCCAAAAACCTACTGCGTTTAATGATTAGTATATTTTTTTTTTACACCCCAAAAACCTACTATGTTTAATGACCCACTATGTTTAAGAACCCACTATGTTTAATGATCTTGTAAAGCGAATTGATAAACTTGATCTTCAAACAAACCTGACATATAATCAAAATAAAATTCAGTTATGTCTTCATCATTCAGCTCAACCTTATAAACATCTACATCATTTGTTGGCGGTTGCATCCAATCGCCAACATCATAACTGTATTCATAATAAATATTAAGATCATAATGTTTATCGTTAATACTATAAACTCCTTTTTTACTGCTCATATATTTTGTTTTGTAATACTTCTATATTTGCCGATAGTAAGTCTATCTTGTCCTGTAACTCTTGTATCATATACTCTTTATCTAATACTTCAGTTTCTTTCTTTTGGTATTGATTAACCAAATGCTGATAATCTTTTAGCACCCTTGCTAAGTCTTCTCTATTTGTCATAACTTTACTTTTATTGTTTCCTGTAAAAAGTTTATTGTATCCATTATAAACTTTTCTTTATATTCTTTATTCTCCATAACAGAAGGAACACAGAGCCAAATCTGTGTTCCCTTTGAACAGAAAAACCTCTTTAATATTCTGCCGAATGTTCTCATAACTCTTTTATTGAATTTTTAATTCTATTAAGTCTCCATTTATATAACTTAGCTTTCTCTTCTGTAACCTTTGTTATTATAAAATCTAAATCATTAAATAAATCATCAACATTCCAAACCAAAGTTTTATTATTATCAAAATCTCCATAACCAACATAAAGCTCACCGTCCGATACTTGTATCGTATGGCTGTCGTGAATGTAGGTATGTCTTTTTGCTGACTCAAGTTGCTTTTCAAGATCAGCTATTTTATCTTTCATTTTCATAATATACCTTTTGCTAATGATTCATTTAAACCTTTAATCATAACCTTAACCTCACTCTCAGGGATTCTCTCAAGATACTGATTATCTTTATCATCAAAGCTTACTCTATAAACCTCAACTTCTTTGTTAGTTAGATGGTACTCGTACTCTTCCCAACACTCAGCATCATATTTAGTTACTCCCCAGCCTGTAAACTCAGACTTG